>Ga0182021_10001907_pt1 | contig 24258 bp, 50 predicted proteins | sample 612E3MmetaG_FD_120493 | JGI IMG/M metagenome (GOLD analysis project Ga0182021, IMG submission 120493) | Permafrost microbial communities from Stordalen Mire, Sweden - 612E3M metaG (Illumina Assembly) | ecosystem: Environmental > Terrestrial > Soil > Wetlands > Permafrost | place: Sweden... | reverse complement strand
TGGCTGTAAGCCACGGTGAACAGATACGGCACCTTCGTTTCAACCAGCACGTACAGCCACGCCTCAACTTGCTCCAGAGTGCATTCGTTCCACGAGTGAATGTTGATCGCGAGATCGAACCGCATGTGCGCATAACCGTCGATGAACTGCTGGATCGAAAGCACGGGAATTTCTGTGCCGAAATCCTCCACATATTTCCGGCAAAGCTTGGTTGAGATTGGAACTGCGTCCACGCACGCCACCAATTTAGCGTGCGGCTCCAGCGCGACCGCCAACCGGCCGTATCCCGCTCCGATGTCGAGCACGCGCATCTTGTCCAACTCGGGGAGGTATTTGTAGAGAAAATGGATCTCCGTATTCGAGTCGAGCCACATGCGCGTAACCCAGCCGAAGCAGGTATCGACCGTGCGCGCCCCGAATGGAACATCGCGCCGTTCCCCGCCTACGTCGTACACGCCATCAAACCCGACCCGTGTTGCGACGCGGCGAAACTCTTCTTCCAGTATGCTATCTTGTTCGACGTAGAGCGGCGACTTGGCGAATTGACCGCCTGCCGCCTCCACGCGCTTCTGCCAATCCTGCCACATGCCGCCCTTGAGCGACGCGAGAGCTTGGGCGTTCATGACTTCGCCTCCACTCCGTTGATGTCCCGCTCCCTGATGAGCGTGAGCACTTCGCCGTCCACCGTTACCTCGTCACCCGCCAGATGCGAGCCGTAGGCCGCGACGTGAACCTTCGTGCCGACATGGGCCAGTTCCACCTTTGGACCAGCCGCGACGACTTCCGCCCACACGCCGGTTTTGTCCCGGCAGCGTTCGGTGTCGGGAATGTGAATCAGTCCGATCATCCCGGGCTGCTTGAGCGGCCGGATTACAAGGAGATCGCGCAAGGGTCGAATCATGACTTCTTCGCCGACGCTGCCCGCCACCAGCCGTCCAGTTTCTCCTTCGCCATCCGGTGCTGCGGATGGGACGGATCGTGCAACGGCTCGTAGAGTGGGTTCGCCTTGTTGTGCGTCGCGTCCTGCGCGAGCGCCATGGGGTTGTTATCGCCCACCTGCTCGTCTCCCTTGATGAATGAGTCCTCGCCGGTCTGGATGGCGTGGCGCATCATTGCTAGCCGCACCGCCGAATTCTTCATCAGCATTTGCATTTCTGGCTTTTGGAGATCGAATCCCAGCGCCGTGGCGCCGCGCTCCGCCAGCGCGTTCGCTTTGTCTATCGCGATGTTCTCCTGCCTCACCGTCGCCTCGAATGCCTTGGCGTGACCGTCGAAGAAATCTTTCTCGTATTGCGACTGCGAGGCGAGCTGGCCCTTCATGCTTTCGGCAGTGATCGCAATAAGTTTCTTTGCCGCGGCGGGGCTGACGCTGTTCTCCTTGGCCCATTTCGTGAATGCGTCCGTGAGCGGTTGATTCCACGCGGCGTCGGGCAAGTCCTGCGGCTTGGTGATGCCGTAGTCCTTGGCCTCCTTCGGGACGCCGTTGATGGCGTCGAGCATGGCCGTGCGTTCGGCGCGGGCCTCTGGCGGCGCATTGTCGGGTAGTGGGATGAGCCCCTTCTTCCCTACGGCGGTGACGAGGTTGGCCGTGCCGCGGATCAACTCTTCGGGCGTCTTGTACTTGCCGAGGGTGTCCTTCATCCAGCGCACGTCCTCGGGAAGACGGTCGTAGCTGGACGGGTTGAGCGTGCCGTCAGACTTCAGCCAGTCGGTATGAAACGGCGTGCTGGCGTCAGGCGTAACGGGCGGTGTTACCGGAGGAGTAACAGGAGGAGTGATTACTTCGCTCATACCTTGCCCTCCGCTTTGGCGAGGCGAAGCTGCTCCGCCTTCTGCTCGGCTAGAAGTTGAAGTTCATAGTCGGTGTTCTCGTATCGAATCAGGTACTCCTCTTTACGCAGAAGCGCATCGGCGGCAGCAAACGCGAAGTCAGCCAGCTTGTCGTAGTCCTTCGGGTCGCTGAAATCGAATTTGTCGCGGAAGGCCGGCGCCAGGTTTTGAGCAAGGTTGCTCTGGCTTACGATTCGATCAAGGCGAACCTCGTGCGCGGTTTCGACGGTGCTCATGTGACCACCTCCGACATTTCCTTACCGGATTCTTGTGCGGCAAAGCTCACCACGTTTCCCGCGGGAGGAATCGCGTTAGAGCAAACCGGGGGAGATTGTTTTTCGATCAGGTAACTAACGCGCTTGTTTTCGGCCAATGCTGCTTCATTGGTTTTTCTCAGTAAATTGCGTTGATCGGACAACATCTTAATGAATGAAATTGCCATCAAGATTTGCGAAATTCCCAGTATGACCACAGCGATGATAAGGGGATTGTTCATTGGGCGTCCTCCCCGCTCGTGGTCTCGTCAGGGTTGTCTCCGTCTTCCTCGCCCGTGTCGAATCCGCCTACGACTTCGTTCGGCGTGAAAGTCATGTGCGTGGGCCGGCGCGCAATGATCTGGTCGTCGATGACCTCTTCCGTGGTGAGCTGGCCAATCGGCCCCTTCTCCCAAGATTTGTTGGCTACGCGCTGCCCTTGGTTCGTCGGATCGTCGTTGTAGTACCCTTTATCGCCTTCGCGGTCATCCACGATCTCAGTCGTTCGGCGCTTGACCTTCTTCCGCACCGGATCGCCATTCTCGTCGAGAAACACCCCGTAGCGGATGTACGCCTCGTGCGGGTAGTATTTGAAATACCACGCCACGACTGCGGGTGTCTGGTCGCCCAGCGGGCCACGCTTGGGCCGCGGCGGCACCTTGCCGGTCGGCTGGTCGCGCTCGAACCCCTTGACGCCGATGGTTTCGATGACGAGGCCGCTGGATTGCGTGCCCTGCGCTACGGTGCCGATGGCGGCGCTGACTTGCCGCATCAGCTTGCGCGAATACTCCAGCGTCTCAAATTCGACGTGGCGTTTCTTTCTATCGTAGTGGCCGATAACGGTTTTGCTCCCGTCGATGTCTTGCGTGAGGTCTCCGTTCTTGTGGAACTTGACCGGATCAGTGGCGATTTCTTCACTCATGGTGTGGCGTTATCTTTTGGTTACAGGTTTCTCTTTCTTGGCGACTTTCACATTGGCAGCTATGGCTAGCTGCCGGTCGATAATTCTCAAGACGGAGCGTGCCCCGTCGCGATGGATGCCGGCCGCGATCAACGAGACTCCATCGCGGGATTCGTTGAAGCGATAGGCGTTTTGGTCGTCGCTCGCACAGGCGGACAGATGTTCCAACACAAGTTTTTGCTCCGCTGTGCGTCGAGTTCCCTTGCCGAAAACGGTCTCGAATGCCCCGGCAAGCCTTCGCGCTTTGGCTCGGGCTTGCTGGAGGGCGTCGGATTTTGTGGCGTCTGGTTCAAGACTCATGGTTGTGGCGAAACCATTCTGTCGTTCCCGTTAAATCAAGACCTCTTCCCAGCTCATCGACGCGGCCATCGAAGCCGCGCCCGAGACGGTGGACGTGTAGATGGCCACATATCCGCCCGGAGGAAGAATCAGCGAACCTTCGAGGTCAAACAACCCGAACACGTCGGGCGCAGTCGTGATCGCTCCCGTCAGGCCCGCGCCAAAGATCGTGTTCACTGTGGGGGCGATGGGGAGCGTCGCGGCACTCGCCAAGAGGCCCTGTCCCGGCCCACCGCCATTGAACAACTGATTGCGCACGGTGACGGCGGTAACACCCGTCAGGGCGACTCCGCTGTAACCCGTCATCAGACCGACCGCGGACGCGGCGGCAAAGACCACCAGGAAACTCACTCCCACCTTGTTGAGCACCAGATTGACCGAGCTACCAGGAGGATTGGCGAGGCAAAGTCCGGTGTAGGTCGTCGCGAGTCCGACCGTAGTGACCTGACCGACAATCGAACCCGAGTACATATTCTTGCGATACGTGGTCTCGTAGTAGCGACCGTGGAGTTCCTGAGCGATGAGTTCGGCGGATTTGCCGAAACGCATAAGCGGCGTGGCACCATCTTGAGTGGTGACGGGACCGACCTGACCAACGAACGACTGTAGTGCGGGAATAGCCATGATGTTTTTGTGGGTTGCCGCCGGAGCGGTTTATACACCCGGTTTAGTTTTTAAGTGTGGCGGTGTTCGCCATCAGTGAGTCATGCAGGCGTGCGTGTCAATCCTAAGCCGCTTGGCTCTTGCCGCCGGTCATCTGCTCCTCGGCGGCATCCTGAAGGAACTGCGGCGACTTGCCGAGCCCCGCTCCGGCCTTGCCCAACTGCTCCGCCGCTTGCGCGGCCTGCTGCGCCTTGATCTGTTGCGCGCGCGCCTGCCGGATGGCTGCGACGCTATTGGCACCCTTCTTCGGCCGCATCGAATCGGGCGCCATGCCGGAGTTCAGCGCGTAGTCGGCGTTCACCTTGTCCATGTCGAAAATGTCGAGCACCTGGGGGTTCGTTTCGACCTGCGGCATGAGGAACTGAAATGTCTCCTCGGTGGCCCGGTTCTTCAGCGCCTTAAGCGCATCGGTCAGCCGATTCGAGATGACAACCTTGGGCATCGCCAATCCACGCTTGCCGTTGCCCAAGTCCACCATCAGAGAATCGGGAGCCTGCCCCAGTTTGCCCGCCCGGTACGCAATGCCAAATTCCCGCATCATGAGCGGATTCAGGAACTCCGTGATGCGCCGGCCCAGCGTCGGGGTGAAGTCGCCCAACTGCTCAGCCTGCCGCTGCGCAATCTCGAAGGCCGTCATCTTCTTGTCGAGCAGCGGCATCGAATTTAGCAACTTGAAGGCCTTGTTCATAAAGGCGTCGCGCAGTTGTTCTCGCCGCTGCTCCTGCATTTCCATGCCCAACTTGTAGTCACCCACCGTCGCCCACTCCTCGGGCTTGGCGTTGGGGTTGGCCGAGTCGTAAACTGTGTTGCCGCCGGCTCGAAGATCGACGTCGCCATCCAAATTATCCGGGGTCAGCACTCGCGGATAGGCGTGCAGCTCCGCGAGTGCGTCAAGGAACTGCTGCACGTAGTTCAACTGCCGAGCAATCGGCAAAGCCAGATACGACGGCCCGTAACCCCAAGGCGAATCCGTGCCCCACTTGGAAAACCGCTGGCAGAGCGCCGGCTGCTCGTCGTAGCCAGACACCCGAACCGGCTCCTCATTCGGAAAATCCATCGCAATGTAAACCGACGCGACCGGCTTGTTCGCCCCATCCTTGCGCTCCGGCAAACGGTCGCTGTCCTCCCGGGGGAAAATGCAATGCAGAAACTTGAACTTCTTGCCCAGCCCCTTTGCCCCGCGACACTGCCGCTCCATGTCCTCGGGAATCTTGTCGTCCTTCCGCTGGAACAATTGCTTCGCCTGCCGGTACGTCATCTCGAACTCGCGAAACGTGGTATCGACCACTCCCTCATCGTCCTCCTCGATGCAGTACGTTCCGATCCGAGCGTGCCGATAGTTGAACAGCGTCTTCTTTCCCTCCTCCACGATCATCAAGTCCGTCGCAAATACCGACACGCCCAGATAAGCCATGTCCACCACGGAATAGAAATTAGACCGCGCTCGCTCCTCGCGGATGACGTCACTCGCATGAGCCAGCCATTTCGTCGCCTCGTCAATGCCCGGGTCGTCGTCGTCCTTTGTCTTCAGCTCGTCGGGAACGACGTACTCGCCCCACGGCTGATTCGGCGGCGTCAGCCAGTTGTATTGTCCCGTCTTCAGCGCGTGCGCCGCCTCAATCATCGTCGTGTCGAAAACCAATTCCGTCCAGCCGCTCACGCCCTCGGTCTTCGTCGTCTGGATGTCGCTGTCCTTCGGTAGCGCATATTGCGAAATATACTGCCAGTCCGAAAGCCAAATTCCGTCTCTCTTAGATTTTAGACCTCCGTACCTCTCCAGAAGCTCTTTCGAAAGTTTATCAGCCATGTTATCGGACCTTTTTGACTGGCTTTCCCCGTGCAGCAATTCCGCCCAGATAGGTTTTAGTAATGATGTGCGGCTTTCCGTCGATCATCACAATGTCGCCCTTCTTGTACCGCTTCGATTTGGTGGATTTGGCCATTTCATTATCCCTTCTTATAGCTGGCCGGCGGCAGCATCGGGCTGCCCGGCCCGCCCATATTCGTGCTCGTGTCGCCCGCGAAGATCGTCTTCTTGACCGACTTCTTGAGCAGGTTTTGCCGGGCCAAGTCCTTTTGCGCCGCGAGGACTTCGGCGCTATCGGCGGTCACGGGCGGAGCCGGCACCGGCACCGGGGCAGAATCAATGGCACTTGCCGCGTTATTCCCATTGTTGGTGAAAAGACCTGCCGGGTCCCAGAAGTTTTTCGCGCCCCCCCCCTGGCCTTTTCCGATAGTAAGCCCGAGAGGGTCAGCGAAATGTTTGGCATTAAATCCGCCCATGATGAGTTAAGGCACGTATGCGTTCAGTTCTCGTAAAATGCAAGCTTTTGGTTTTGGCGCGCCCCCAGGCGAGGTACGGCAACTCGTAGGGTGCCAGCGCCAATGCTTCGGAGATCGAACCCACGAGCAGATAGCAAAACCACGCCCGGCCATAGCCGGCCAGATAAAACGGCTCCGCGGCCAGAAACATCCGCTCGGTCTGGATTATGACGTTGGGCGCCGTGCCATAGTAGGCGATCATCTCCTCCCATGTTGCCGCCGGATCAACCTGCGCCAGCAACTCCCGCGCGCGCTGTTCGACCGAGGGCATGGTCAGCTCATCACAGGTCCACTCCCATGTTCTGCCCGACATAGCGCGTCCCCGCTGAATTCGCCCCGCCGCTGTTCGTCAGCGCCGTGGAGGCTTCGCTGCAATCGTTGTGCGTCACAAACCACTTGCCGGCCCCCGAGTCGATGATTGCGCCTGTGCCCGCCCCCAGCAGCTTGTTGCCTGTCACCCCTCCGCCGCCGCCTCCCCCACCGCTACCCGTTGTCCCGCCACCCACCGGCGTCTCGTCCGGCTTGTTCCCCACGGCCGTGCGATCCTGAGACTTGATCTGCTCCGTGTTGGTAGTAGCTTGGTTTGCTATGTGCATGGCAGGAAATTCAGCGCAGCACTTGCGCCGGGCCGCGCCTCATCGGATAAGCACCTTCACCCGGGCCGCGCAATACCTTTTTCGGCATCTGGCGCGAAGCCTTAGCCGTCACGCTCATCCCCTCCAGCATCTTGCTCCGGTCTGCCTCGGCCATCGTGCGGAGCGCATCGCACAAATGGGAATACTGGTTGTGAACAACCACGTCCGTGATGATGTTGTTTACTGTATCCTCTTTCTTCGAGTAGTAGTCGAGCGAGTCAACACCGCTCGGCACTTCGGCCAGCGGGCTTCCGTCTGCCATTGACCCCGGGGGCTGATAGCCGACCGTGCATTTCACGCTGTTGATGTAGATGCGCGAGAACATGCCGCGCAGGTGCCCGATTGAATCCCATACGCTCGGCGTGCGATGCACGATCTTGACGTTGCGCAATCCGGCGTCGAGCAGGTAATCTCTCGTGCTCTTGCCGTGCTGGTCATGCTGCGCGCCATCGTGCGGCAGGTAATGCGCGCCGACGAAATTGTTGTAATCGCTCTCCCACTCCTTTGTTTTCAGGGCGTAGTGCGCCGGCGTGTATCCCGTGCGCGAGTAGCAGTCGAGCAGGATGATGTCCCGCCCGCTGAACTGCACGAGCCAGATGGCCCAGCAGTCGCCGATGTCGCTGTGTCCGATGTCCCAGAAGGTGTAGAGGGGCGACTCGGAATCAACGGCCATTGCGCGCAGCCGGCCATCCTTGCGCGTCGTGTCCATGCAGGCACCATAGATCGCCGCGGCCAGGCTCGCCGTCACGTCGCACTCAAATTGCATGTTGTACGCCGCGTCGCCGATCTTCTCGCGTTGGATGGCCATTTCCTCATCGTCGAGAATGCCGCTCTCACTCGCGCGCAGCATGAGTTGAAAGTGGTCGGCACGGCCGCGGTATCGCTCGAACTCCTTGAGCAGATTATGCCGCCCGCGCAGAATGCCCATTTTGACTTGCCAGCCCTTGCGATCACCAAGCGCCGGCACGACGATGGAATCCACAACTGGCGAAATCTCATCGCACTCGTCCATCACAATGCCATCCAAGTACAGCCCCATGCCGCGGTCATTGTCACTCCCATAGATCGTCACACGTCCCTTGTTGGGGTATTCGACAAAGAGCTCGCTCTCGCTGATCTTGATTCCAGGTATGGGAAGGGCGAATCGCTTCAGGTATTCCCATGCGATTTCCTTGGCGCGTACCCGCGTCGGGGCCATGAAGGCAAAACGGGGCGGGTTCACTGCCTGCTCTGGCGGAAGGTGGAGCGATAGCGCGGCGCGTTGCAGGTCATTGACTGCGGCAACGGTCTTGCCTGCTCTCCGGTGGCAGATGACTTCCGCCCATCGCTGCTTGCGTGCATGGAAGCCAGCGAAGGCATCGCGCGGGGTGTACGGTATCGTGACGAGCGGCATGTCAGTAAAACCACTCCTGCCCCCAAGCGTTGATCTCATCCCATTTAACGCCACGCTTCGCAAGTTCCTTAGCTGCCTTGCTGGTGGCGTCTTCCCTCGTCATTAGATCAGCTTCGTCAGGAACAATACACAGGTGGGGGGTTTGCCGAATCGTTTTTAATCCGAACCACCACCACGGGCTCTTTTGATTCACGCGGGTTTCAATTACAATGATGTGAAGTGTCATGCTCTAAAACCCTCCCTCGCGTCGCCCCGTAATGCTGCCGCCTGGGCTGCTGGGCTCGAGGAATCCGAGCGTCTTGCGCTGGATGAGCTGCGCGCGTTCCCGGCTGGCCATCGTGTCGCCGGGGTTGCCCTCTCCCTCGAGCTCCTCGCGCTGCCAGGGCTTGCCCCTCTGCATCCCCTCCGGCGTCGCCATGCTCCCGGTCTGGTACTGCGGCGCGGGGTTAGCCGGCTGTGCGCCCTGCAAGCTCATTCGCTTTTCGGCTCTGTTGTGGCGTGCGTCACCGTTGTCGTCACGCTCGCACCCGGCGCCATCCACTGCACCACCAGAGGCCCGCCCTCCGCGCCCGTAACCGCCAGCTTATCGCCGTAGCGCCCGGGCTTCAGCTTTGAGAGCAGCCATTTCAGCGAGTCCACTTCCAGCTTGCTGCGCTCTACGCAATCGACGTGCTTGCGCTCTACAGTGCCGTCACCTTTCTCCGTTACGATCTCGCCTTCCCTGTGCTTTTGCGATGCACGCCGTATCTCATCGGACCACGCCTCAAACTGCATATCCCTCGCGCGCGCGTAGCGTTCGGCAAACTGCTTGTCATCAATCACCCTTCCGCAGTAAGTGCTTGCTGCCGGGCAACCGAACTCCTTGAGGTCTGAGCAGATACCGCGTAGGCTTTCTCCCTCAGCGATGCGTGCGAGCACTTCCGCGTCAAAGTCGCGGTTGGTGGCGCCGGCCATGGGCGGGCCTTACTTTTTGACCGGGTTGACGATTCCGTTGAGGATCGCGTCGCCGGTATCGACTGAGCAGGTAGTATTCACGGTCTGGGTGTGGGCTCTTTTAGTCCGTGTGTCCAGCGCAAATCGAAGAGGTCATCGAGGGTTATAACCTTGCAGGTGCCCTTGTGCGGTTCTCCGGGGTTGACCGGCTCCCAGTCTGGGGAGAGTTCAACGAGGAGGGCTGATTCGCGCTTTATGCCGAGCAAGTCTATTGCGGCGTCCCATGCGAAGCGAACGCGGGTGCCGTCGTCGAATGTTATCAGGTCGTCGTGCGTAAATCTCGGTTGTGGCGTCATGCTGAATTGGTGGTTTTGGCGCGCGCGAATTGCAAGAGCTTTTTGACCTGGGTGGGCGCGGCGGCGCGGCGCTTGGAGTCTGCGATGGGCTGAATGGGCAGCTTGGCGCGAGCTGGCGCGGTTCTGCCGCTTGGCGCTTCACGCTGCGAAATAGCCTCGGTGTTGGTGGTGGCGTTCATGGGCTGGGGATACCTCCTAGTGGGGTATTTTTAAAAACGCAACTCAAAAGGCTCTCGCGCCGCCCAAGGCAAACCTTGAATGAGGTACAGATTGCGGGCCTTGAGCTTGAGGGGAAGCGGGATTGGCAGGGGTTTGCCCTTGGTTTTTCGGGCGGGTTTGGCTTCGAGCTGGGCGTCTGCGACCATGTGGGGAGAATTGCGCCGGTGGCGGGCGAGAGTCAAGCCCACGGGTTGCGGGCGCTGGCGTGGCGCGGAGGGGCGAAGGCTGAATCGCGCTGGCTTCGGGATACCTCCTAGTGAGCGCGGGGGCAAAAGGCAAAGCTATTCAGGGGCGATCAGCCTTCGGAGTCGGGCTTGCGCGTTGGCAATCTTGGCGATTCGCCTTGGGGTCTGCTTCAGGCGGGATAGGCGCTCGATCCTTTGGCGGATGCGCTGCGCGGTGTCTTCGGCTTTGGTGCATGGCGCAATTCTCGGCCATGCTTTCGAGTGCTCGGCGATGTGGCAGCCGTGGCAAAGCGTCTGAAGGTCGGCGACGCTGCACGCGCACAGATCCGGCCGATAGACGACGTGGTGAACTTCAAGTTCGGCTTTGCTTCGGCACCGCTCGCAACGTGGCGAAATCTGGAGTTTGGCCCCGCGCAAAAGTCTCCAGTGCTCCGATTGCATGTACTCTTGGTATTTCATGGGGCTTGGCGCTGCGCTTCGGAGTCGGATCGGATCAAGTCTGCCCTTCGGGCCGAGCGAGGCTTTCTGGCGTTTTGGGCCAGAGCGTCGCGCGCCGATGGGTTTGGCGGTTGGCTTCTGCCCTTGCGGTCCTTCGCTTCGTCTCTCTTGCCTGCACGGGTGAAAACCTCGTCGAACACCGATGCAGGACTTTGCGCCAACTACCACCCAGCGGGGCCGATTTACTGAGAGGGGCCGGCTCTCGGCTCTTTGGGTTCTCGGGCTTGGCTCGTTCGTGACCGCGGCCGAAGGGAGAAACCTGCGGGGCTTTTCCTTGGCCTACTCTTGCGCGGTCGGAAGGGAGTTCCCTTTTTCGCCTGCGCGCTACCATGGCCAAAGAAGAAACCCGAAAAAGAACGTTTATATCATAGGTTCGATTAACCAAGAAGTTTGCTTAGCCCGTCAATTCGGTGTGGTAAGGCTCTGAATCATAAAGCGGGAAACGAAGAGCAAGCGAATGCCGGACGTTTTGTGCCGCAGTTACCCACTCAAGATTCTCAACCCTATTATCGCACCGAATTGCATTCTTGTGATTAACAACAGGGAGAGAATCTGGATTTGGAATGAACGCTTCCGCCACCAGACGATGAAGCTGAACGCGTGTTTTCTGTTTATCCGAACCAAAATAAAACGAAGGGTAGCCCTTCCTGAGTTGAGGGCGAAGGATGCGCGCCCTATAGGTTACAACGTATCTTCCGCGAAGCGCATCATGCTCGGTGACGCGAATGCGACCGATGGAGCTTATCTCATATCGGTTGAAACGTTTGATGGGTCTCCAAATTTCCATAAAAAACCTCCGTGCGGCTAGACGCGGAGGTTTCAAACTGACACGGAAAATGGACACCTTGCGCTAGCCGGCGCGAAAGAACGTGCGCAAGGTGCAAGCGCGGACATTGCGAGTCAACACAAACGCGATGCGCGAAACAAAAACGTGGTGTAGTGCGGACATAGCTCAATGGTTTAGGACAGCAGACATAATTTATGCTTGTTTTGTGTGCGATACGGGCCGATAGTGTGATTCCCGACAGATTCTATTTCCCCTCCAATGAAAAATCTCGAAGACAAAGCGGCCGAATTTGCTACTTGGGCGTTTCGACAATCCGGGTCCGGTGCGCTCCATCACCGCGCCGTGCGAGCATTCCTCGCGATCTGCGAACAGGCGGGGTACCAGTACGACCCGCGGGATTATCAGATCAACGGAGCGTCTATCTGTCACAGCTACGACCAAGTTGCTCAATTCGCCGAAAGCGTCCGCGTCAACGAATGCGACACGCGCAACGGTCGATAACCCATTTCCGCCCACAACTCAACCTTGCGCAGCAAATGAACTTCAAGAAATGGCTCGAAACCTTCTGCTCTGAAAAAGGCATCGACATGGAGCAAAGGCTTACCGTCGCCGGCCTGTCTGGCGAAAACAGCATCCCGGTTGGATGCGTGATCGAGGCGATCAACCAAGCGCCCGCATCCGAAAAGGCAGCGATTAAAACGATGATCGTCAAAATCGACTTCATGAACGGCGACGTGATCCCGTACTTTCGGCATCTCGCGCAAGCTATCGCAATCTAACGGCAAAAAACAACCCCAATGAAAACCACAGCACAAGATTTTCTTAGTCTAGAATTAACCGCAAAACAGCTTCGAGAAGCTGAAAGTAAATGGGCCAAGCTCGACAAGGTTTACAGTGGCCCGGGTTGCGACAAGCACGGCTTCGGATTCAACCTAGATAGTAGATTCTCTTCCTTTAGGGTTGAGGTTTCTCTTGATAGCTGGAGCGGATATTACGGCAACTCTTCGTGTTCTACCTTCATCTCCGTTTGCGACCGTGAAGAAGCCGCGAATGCCCTCGTTTCGTGGTTGAATAAAAACCGCGCCCAAGTGCTTGCCGGTATGGCAGAGATAATCGAAAATAGAAACGAGGCGGCAAAGGCGGCTTACATTACCGAGCTTCAATCAGAGCTTTCCCGACTTACCCCTCCCGTCGCCTAAAACCACTTTGCTCGCAAGGCACAACGGCTTCTTTCGAGGTTCCCGCAGGTCGAGTCACAGCTAACCCCACCGCCTAACGTCCGCCCCCATGAAATCCTTGGATCAACTGAAAAGCGAGTGGGCCGCATCCTGCGCAGCGTATGACCGTAACCAGCCTCTAGCGGTTGCGAAATATAAGGCGATGTTTGCGGGCTCGCCCAAGACCGTTAAGGGGTTTTCTGAGGCAAAGGCGATTGCCGAGAAGGCAGACGCGGAATGTCGCATGCTTCGCGCAGTGGCGTTTAAATCCTTTGGCGTGTGGTTGGAGTGGCCGAAATGATAACGTGCGCTAAATGCGGTTCGCTGTTGGCCGTTGCCGACAAGTGCCCGCGATGCGAGGCGCAAATTCTGAAAGACAGGCGATCAATTACCATGAGAAAATACAAAGCATATATTTGTTGGCTTGAAGATGAAGTTAAGAGGCTAAAAAAATCCGCGAGCATCCCCGAGGGATGGGCGCTTGTTCCGATCCAGCCGACGCCCGCAATGATTGATGCTGCTGGCATGGGATGGATAGTGTCGCCAGCCAACCTGTCAAAACGCCTGCGAGTTTACGCTGCAATGGTGGCGGCAGGCAAGAAGCCGGCCTAAAGCTATGAGAACAGACACGCCAATCACCGAGGAGCTATCCGCAAAACTAACCCGCCAGCGTGCGAGCGACGGCGAGGCATATGCCGCGATGAAGATCAACGCGGCACGCTTAGAGATCAAAGTTTGCGCCATGGTAAACGCTCTTTCTTCCATTGCCGAATACTGGAATGGATCACCAGATGCAGCGGTTGATGCTGCCGAAGAAATGCGGACGCGTGCCGAAACTGCGCTCGCCGCGTCATGCTTTGACTGCGAACAAGACGCTCAAAAGGATTACTTTAACCCATATCATCCCATGACCGCGAAAGCCGCACAGCACACGCCCGGACCTTGGCAGGTTGAAACAAACAACCGTTGCCGCGATACGTTTGTCGGCCCCGTGATGGGTGGGCAACGTATCTGCGAGGTCTTCCATCATGCCACAAGCGGCAACCCGCATCTGGCTAACGCCCGGCTGATCGCCGCCGCGCCAGAGCTTCTGGCCGCGCTGCAAGCGACAACCGCCGAGTGCGAACGCTACCTAAAGGACATCGGCGACTGTGACCATTCAGTAGGCGTTTGCTGCTGTGAACTGAAACGAACGATTGAAACAGCCCGCGCCGCCATCGCGTCCGCGACCGCCTGACTTTACCCGTCATGTCTATTTCCCAACACAACCGCGCCGAGTTCCCCGCGCTTGCCAAGCTGCGAGCGGATACCGGCTGGTATCTATCCGAAAAGGCCGGGCACGACCTGACGCTAACAACCGAGGGCCGGGCGCAAATCGAGCTTGCCATGTCCGAAATCATCTTGGCCGGATGGGGCGCGTGGCAGGACACGCAAACGCGGTTGGCCAGTCACGCGGAGATTCTGAGCGAGGCGAAACCTTAAACTATTTTCAACATGAACGCAGAACGACGAAATAGAATCGAGAACCTATCCACTCAGTTGCGCGGAATACAGGAGCAACTGACTGAAATTAAAGATGTCCTTAGCAACATCCGTGACGACGAGCAAGAGGCGCACGATAATATGCCCGAGCCGATCCAAGCGGGCGCTAAGGGCGACGCCGCTCAAGAATGTGTCGATCAACTGAGCGATGCTGTTGACGGGCTAGAAACCCTCGAATCTGAGGCAGGCAATGCGATTGAAGCACTCGAAAATGCGACCAACAATTAGCCATGATCCCCGCCCTACTCCTCGCCTCTGCGCTCGTCTCCGTTCCCTCTCAGGAGGTCGATTCCGCGCGCTTCCTGGCCGCTGTGCGCGAAGTCGCGGGCACGGCGGGCACGGCAAGCCCGCTGGGGCCGTATGACCTGACGCGGGTAGTGTGGCTCCAGCACATGCCGAGAACGCCCTACATCTACGCCAGGGACGAAGGGTATGCGCTTTTAGTGGCCAAGCGCCATGTCCTATGGCTGACCGCGCAGCTAAAGCGTGCGAAAATGCCGGTCACCGCCTACGCCCTCGGCGCGTGCTGGCGCTTGGGCCTGACCGGAGGCAAGCGAGCCCTGCAACGAGGCGACCAAATTCTCTACGCCGATAGTGTGCATAATTTGTACTACGATAAACAACGCTAATAACATGGACCCAAGATCACAACTGGAACACGAGGAGAATATCCTCGAAGAACAGCTAAGCGCGGGAGAAATCTCGCTGGCAGAATACAACGAATCAATCCGCGATCTTGAACGCGAATACCGAGCGGAAGCCGAGGAGTCCGCACAGGAAGCGTACCGCGATACGCTGGAGAACTTTTGACATGACCACCCCCGAAATCCACTCCTCGCTCCCGCCCGCCCTGCGCGCCCACATCACCCGCGACGTGCGCAGAATCGCCAACGAATCTCTAGCCGCCGGGTTCGCCATCGGCGCGCTGCTCTCCTCCGCGTTCTGGCTCTGGCTGACGTGGAAATAGTTAAAGACGAAATAAAGTCTCGATTTCCGTGCGATAGTAACCATTATTCCCAACATGAAGCGCGCCACCCGCACATTTCACGCCGACGTTTTCGACCAAGATTGCGAAGTCGGCTACCACATCGCAGACAGTGGCACGATGGCCGAGAAGCCAGAGGCCGTCATTGACCACGTTACCAACTACAGCCTCGGGACCGAACTACTCCCGACGCTTGACGAGCAGACCGTCGAAAATCTCGCCCGCGAAGCCGCCGAGTGGTTCCGCGACGCGCAAGCCGCCGACCGATTCGGCGTGGAGAGCGTTTAACATGACAACGCAAAAGCAGGAGCTACGTTTCGACCTGGAGGCGCGTTGTGAGGTCTTCGTCACGGCGGATGAGATTCGCCATCACCGCGACTACGCCAAATCAATAGAGATTGTTCATCCTGATTCACGGCTCTATGCCCTGAAGGCTATCGCTGTGGACTGCGCACAGACTCGCATCAATCTTTCAAACGCGGAGAGGCACATAGAAGTCACCGCGTACCCTACGTCTGCCGACGTGAACATCGACCGCATCAACTGGCAGGAGCTGGCCACCGAATCCCATGTGTAAAATCTTCGTTCAGGTCGCAGGCAAAGCAGGCCGGCCCCGCTCAAAAAACAGGCGCGTCATGCTCGGCGGGGCGCTGGTGGACGCGAAAACAAAGCGCATCATCGAACGGCTTGCGCCGCAGGCCGGCAACGTGGGGAGGTTGCATGACCAGACCTACGCCTTCGTCAAACTCGCCGGCTTCAAGCCCGATAAACATCTTCCTGCCGGCGGGGCAAAGACTGGCCGTTAGGGGTAGCGGTTACAGCCAAGACCTGCCGACAGGATCAATTTCCCTCCAATCAATCCCATGAATCCAAACCAGTCCGAATTCATCGTAGAGCCGCCGCAAGATGCCGGCAAAGTCGCGCCGGTTGGCGCTTCCCCGCTGTCTCTTTTAGAGCGCGTCCTATCTTCCCCTGAGCTGACTCAGGAGAAAGTATCGGTAGCAAAAGAACTCATCGCCATGTGTCGCGACCAGCGCGCCGAGGACGCCAAGGCCGCGTTTGCCAAGGCGTTTTTTCAGCTCCGCAAGAACATGCCGGAAATCTACGCGGACAAGGAAGCCAAGACGCGCACCGGGGAGACGGCATACACGTACTGCTCGGAAGCCGAAATCTCCAGAATGATCGAACCGCACCTGATGAGCTACGGCTTCGCCATGCTCTTCGGCCAGTCCGAGCACGACGGGCGAATTACCGTCAAGGTAACTCTCATGCACGAGGGCGGACATTCCGAGGAACGCGAGTTCACCGTACGGGCCGGCGCGCCGAATGCCATGAAGGACGCCGCCGCGTGCGACTCTGGAGGTGCCACGACCGCATGGCGCCACTTAATGATGAAGTGGTTTGGCCTCAAGTCGCGCATCTCGGACAACCAGAACGCCGCGATCGAAGGCGAGAAGATCGGCCCGGACAAAATTCAGTGGCTGCAAGAGCAGGTGCGCGAGACGGGCAGCAACGAAGCGCGATTCCTGGCGATGGCCGGCGTCGCGTCCTACGCCGAAATTACCGAGGGCATTTACCCGGTGCTCGTCCGCAGCCTCAGCATGAAGGCCAAAAAGTGAAAACCCTCGACGTAAAACAGCACTCCGTGGAGTGGCATCAGGCGCGGCTCGGCGTCGTCACGGCGAGCGAGGCCGACGCGCTCATCACGCCGACATTCAAGGTGTCCGAGGGGAAGGGCGTTGAGACGTACCTCTACAAGAAAGTTGCAGAGAAGTTCCTCGGCTACGCCCCAGAGACGGGCGGGACGTTTTCAATGGAACAGGGGAATGTTATAGAAACGATTGCCCGCCCCTGGTACGCATTCCAGTACAACACGGACGTAAAAGAGGTCGGGTTTTGCGTGAGCGATGACGGTAGAATCGGAGCCAGCCCTGACGGGATGCTTCCTGACGGAAGCGGGCTGGAAATCAAAAGCCCGCAGGGCGCGGCCCATTTGAAGTATTTCGTAAACGGCGAGGTTCCGCCCGAGTACCGGGTTCAAGTCGCGTTCAGCCTGTACGTGACCGGAGCGCCTTACTGGACGTTCGTTTCGTACCACCGCCAGCTTCCGCCGCTCGTTGTGCGCGTGGAGCGCGATCCCCGACATATGGCCCTTATCGAAACGGCACTCGGGGCTTTCTTCGACAAGTTCGACGCGATCTACGCCAAACTCAAGACTTGGAAGGACGCGGCAGACGCGCCGGCCCGCGCCGCCTACGAAGCCCAGAAAGCCGCCTACGAGGCCACCGGCAAGATTCCAGACTAACATGACGCCCGCCGAAGCCATAGCATCCGCCGTGCTGGAGAGCCATGGAGCCGCATGGTACGTCACGGAGCCGACGCAGCACGAACGTCGCCAGCGCGTAATTGAGAGCGCGGCGAAGGCTCTGCAACCCATCCTTGACGCCCTGCTGGCCGACCACGCGAAGGCCGCAGCGGCACAAAACCCGACATGAATTCCGAGGACATAATCAAGCTTTTGAGGCTGAAACATCACGAGGATGTATTTGTCCCCGAGTGCAAAGATGGGCCAACTCAAAGTGTCCAGAGTTATTCCCGCATGGATGCGTGGGTGATGCCCCGGAGCTGGTCGAATCCCTCTTTGATCGGATACGAGGTTAAGGTTACTCGCTCTGATTTCTTGGGAGATACCAAGTGGAGAAATTATCTTACGCTCTGCAATTACCTGTATTTTGTGGCACCTCCCGGCGTGATCCTCGCCAATGAACTACCGCCAGAAATCGGATTCCTTGAAGTCTCAAAAACCGGAACGCGGCTGTTCACAAAAAAGAAAGCGATGTACCGGGAAATCCCCGACCCATCGAGCCTCTTCCGCTACGTCCTGATGTGCCGTTCAAAGATCGTGTCAGAGTTTGCTCCGGCCAATCATCGCGGATACTGGAAGGAATGGCTTGAGAAGCGGGAGATAGATCACGTTTTCGGACTTCGCGTATCAAAGTCCATCGGCGAGACAGTGGAGAAAAAGATACTGGAGGTCGAACGCGAGAACTCGGACCTTCAGAAAAAGATGGCTGCTTACGACGCTCATATCCGACTTCTGAAATCACTCGGCCTTGGCGATGACTGTTCTGAGTTGTCATTCGGCAATAAGCTGAAGGATATTCGATCTGGTCTCTCGCACCAAGATCAGCAGGCCATCGCCCGCGTCGCCGAACTCATGCCGCAGATCGCGGCCAAACTCACATGACCGCCCAGCCCCAGCTCCCCGGAATGCCGCCCGAAGATGCCGCCGTGCGCGTCGGCAGGGCCACGTGGCAGAACGTAATGGACGCCCGCCAGGGCAACCCGGCCTTCAGGCTGACGGAAGATGCCTTGATCGTATGTTTGCGCCCCGCCTTGGCCAAGGAACTTCCAAAGCGGGCACGCGCAGCGAACAACGGTGCGGCCCGCAATGCGCTGTTCGATGCCATCGCCCGAGGATTTGGGCATAACGGCAAGATAACGCGCGCCGCAGCCGGCACGATTGGCAGCGCACTCGCGCAAATCCGAGAAGTTGACCCGACCGTTACCGCCGAGGATTTGGAGCGCGGGGCCAAGTATTGCCGCAAGAAGTGGCCGGACTGCGGGCCGATGTGCTTGAGCGTGCGGTGGCACGAAATCACGGCCAACCGATCCGAACGTACCCGCGCCTCGAAGTCCGACATTTACGTGGAGCCGCCGCCCGGCTGGCGCGAGGTTGCAAAGAAGCGTTACCCGGACGCCCTCGAATGGACTAACGCCACGGACTTTGAAACGATCGGTTGGTTCGACGTTTCGCCACTGTTGCGACCGGAAATCCTGAAACTCATACCATAAACACCATGGCTGGAAGCTACGCACACCTTAGAACCGGATGGAGCCTAATCGAAACGATGGGCGACGCCTACGAAAGCACCGAAGAACTTCTTTGGCTCGTGCAACGCGCCATCGGGACGAAGGAGGCCACGCGGCTTCTCAATGAGGAGTTTTACCCGATTGCCCGAGGCGAGCGCCCCAAAGATGAGGCCATGCGCTACGTTGAGAAAAAGATGCAATCCTAACTATGACACCCATGAAATCCACACCCAAGAAACGCGGCCCCGGCCGCCCGCCGCTTCCCAAAACAGAAGTTCGAGTGCCGGTGAAGATTTGCCTTCACCCGAAACAAGCGTGGAGGCTTTTTCAACTTGCCCAAAGCAAAAAGCTGTCAATGAGTAAATTCGTTGGGCAACTTATTGACGCTGAGAAGCTGAAATAAGCTGGCCACGAATAATGCTTGCAACTTTCCCAACCCTTCTCCTCTGTAGCCTTCTCTTTGTGAAAACTTTCTCTTTTCACGCTATTCCCGGCAAACCCTGCTCGCCGTGAGTGAGGCGCAGACGAACGAACCCCGAAGAATCCCAATCCCATGAAAGTCCTCCCCGGTCAGCCCAAGCGCACCCTCGAACAGTCCGACGCCCTACGCAACGCCTGCGTCAAGGGCATCGCCGACAACCTGCCCATCAAGGTCATTGCAGCCAACCTCGGCATCGCCGAAACCTACGCCTACACGATTCTGCGCCGGCTCGGCTACGAGAAGGTCATCGTCTCCGTTGACGAGCGGTGGATAATCCACCAGCTGCGCGCAAAGAAGGGCCGATTCGTGGAGGGCAAAGCATGAAGAAGCCAACCGATTGGGCATGGACGGAAGATCGAAACGTAGAGTCCGAACAGTGGCACGCAGGCGGTGGGTCTCGCGCATCGGCGATAAAAACCGCTCGCGAGGCCCGATTCAAAACGTTTGTAATCGCTCCATGCCGCCCCGCAACAAAGCGCGACGTGCGCGATTGGTGCGGAGAAAACGATCTGTGCCCCGGAGATATGGTAGTCGATTCCGATCACATGGAATTTTTCCCAAAGGAAAGGAATCGAAAGCTATGAGCCTCACCGACCGCCTCTTTTGCGCGCTTCGCTGGCTCCGCAACCGGCTCCCGCTGTACTCCTACAATCGCGTTTGCGCTGATTGGGAGCAGGGCAGACTCGAAGGAATCAACATGGAGCGCGCATCCAACGGCTGCTATCGCGGGCCAAAGGGGCGCTACGTCAGCCTCTCTTCGCCGAACGACCAAGTTCAGAGGCGCCCAGCCTCCACCGATAGCAACACTCACTGACGTTTATGGGCGTTCTCTGTAACGCCTGGTTCGCCTCCTTATATGACCACACACGAAGCAACTTTCTATCTCAGCACGCATGCCGGAGATGGGCCACTTGTAGGCTACAAAGTCCAAATCCTCAAGCCGGGAGAGAAAAAATGGACTTCTATGGCGCTGGCATGGGACACCGAAAAACAAGCGCGTGAGCAAGCCGCAGACCTCGGAGGTTCACTGCGTCGCATTGTGAAGGTCACGGTCGAACCGATCCTGGCGAACGTCCCGCATGACCCACGCGGCCCCAACCCTTGAACAACTTCCACCGCTCGGCCCGCGTTGGGTCTGGGCGGTGGTTAGGCGTAACCCATGAAAAAAGACAAAGCTCATATACAAAGCGAAGCACTAGGAGTCGTGGTGAGCTGGCTACGAGACGAATCCCACATCGGCGAAACAGACTACGGGGAGCGTCCTGATCTTGTGTTCAAGTGGGCACAAGAGGCCCAAGACCGCATCGCGTGCTTTGTAGAACTCGAAGCAATGAAACTGAGAATGAAATCCAAAACGGCTAACGCTAAAGACCAGCCATGAGCACCAAGAGCAATAATTTCTTGTTTGTATGGGGACCGATTAAGGCAGTCCAAAAGCCAACCAAAGCCGCCCCGGCTGGTGCGAATTGCGCTGTGGCGACTGGTTCGGCTGAAGAGGAAGCCCACAAGCAATGGAGTCGGGAACTTCGAGGGCTCTATCGCCGCCGCAATCTCACTACGCAAAACTCAAAATGGCGAGTGACTATGCGAATCGACCAACTCAAACAGAGAGGCCCGATTTTGCCGAACGACTAAGACTTGCCGCGACTGCGGCGCATCAACCAATGAAAAACACAACTGACGAAACGCCGCAGGCGTTGGCAATGGCGGCTGGTTAGACCTCTTTTTAATCTATGAAAACTGGAACCGAATTGATCGCAGACGAACGCGTCCGACAAATCTCAGTCGAGAAATGGTCGGCCGGGCACGACGATGAACACGACGAAAATCAACTGGCCCTGGCCGCCGCGTGCTACGCATTGCCGCCGGATGTTCGATGTTGGGGGGAGCCGCTAAAACGCTTTGCAAACTTCCTGAATGCGCTCTGGCCGTGGGATTCAAAATGGTGGAAGCCGACTCCGAATGATCGCGTCCGCGAACTCACCAAGGCCGGGGCGCTGATAGCCGCAGAAATCGACCGCCTTCAGCGTGGGTCTAACGCGGAGGTCAGGAACGCGCCGAGCGGAAACAAACCCTAAAACCTATGCCACTCCAAAAGACACTTGAGCAAGGCGTCGCCAAGATGGGCGACGTGCGGAACAAAGACGGGTCGAGCGTACCCGGCCTATCGGATCAACGGCCCCAGTCAGGCGCGTTTTCTGTAGCGACTGGTTCGATTCCGGTCGAAGCATCGGAAATCATCCAAGTAGCCGAGTACCTCGAAGAGCGCGCCGCTAAACTAAAAACAAAGTCGAAACTACTCTATAAAACCGCGGACATTCTTGATGGCCGTTTTTAACCATGATAGTGACTGGAACACCCCTTGGTATTGACCGGAAATTGTCAAAATCTATCGAGATCATTCTCGCTGGCATTTCGGGCCATTTGACCTTGATTTCATGCCAAAGCTCCCAGCCATCCATTGCTGGCGGAGGAGCCAACCGCACGTCAATTACGGCACACACGTAATTTTTGCCGTTGTGATGCAGTACCCCAAGGGCCTCTGCCGCCGTTTCGGTGACGACCGCGCGGAACCCCTCTGCTTCCGCAGCAAGTCTGATGCAGGTGGCAACAACCTTGTTGTCCTCGACAATCAGCACCGAAGGCACGCGCCACGGAAAACACACGCGCCCAATGTCGATTTTCTCAATGTTGAAAAGGCTCCAGCTCATCGACCAATGTCGCCCTCTTTGACGCCTCCTACCTTTTGGTGGTTGGTCCGCTGTATGTAAACGCTAACGACAAGGAAAAAAGCATTAGACAGCAGCAGAAACGCGGCGTCTTTGCTCGAGCCGTCCAAAACCAGTCGGGCGGCGACGTACAGCACGCACGAGGTCACGGCCAGAGCGATGATCGACTGGGTGACTTCCCAGATCAGATTTATCTTTCGCTGTCCGTGAGTAACCAAGTCCTCCGCTGCCGTCGTGGTTGGAGCGGCGTTCTTGTCTCCTACCTTCGCGGGCGCCGGAAGAGGCTCGGGGGGGGCGTCGCCGGGCTCCATGATTCAGGAGTGTAGCGGTGCTCCGAACACTTTCCAACCGATGACGAGCAAGAGCAGGAACACGATCAAACTACCGCCGCCCGTGCGGACGTTCGGCCAAGCCGACCAGGCTCCGAAGACGACGTAGATGAGCAGCAGAATCCAGTAACAGAGAGCGAGGGACATTTTCGTAAGGGTTTGAAAGAAGGGTGGGAGTGCCGGGTCAGCCGGCCAAAGCGTCGGCACTCCCACATGGTTGACTTAAACGGCGGGGGCGGTCGGAGGAGTGACGGCCGCAAGGGCGGTCGCCTTGTCTTCCAATGCCTGACCACTGGCTTCGGCGGCATCCAGGGAAGCTTGATCCGCGGCACTCAGTGTGCCGGGGGAGTTCTGGATGGCGGCGATGTAAGCGTTTAGCTTCTGGATCTCAGAGCTAATCGCGTCGAGTGCGTTGCTGACCTTCTGATTGTGCGCAGACTGCTTGGCCACGAAGTCGCTGATTTGGGACATGAGTTCACCTATTTTCTGATTGTTTGCTGCTACGTGCTTCCCCAACTCACGGACATCGTGGGCTAGGTCGGCTAAAATGTGGATCAATTCGTGGTCGTGCATTTGGGGGGAAATTTTAGCCGGTAGCGAAGCGTCAGAATATGGGGCAATCAACCCAATTAGAGCGGCACGACCTGCCCATTGACTATCTTGATGCCGGCCGCGGTCAGAGAGTCCACAGAGCGGTACTGACTGAGCTGGATCACGTCGGCGATGACGGTGGCGAGTTGTGCGGGTGTCAGCGGGTTGCTGCCCTGCTGGAAGAGGCCGACGAAATACTGAACCATAGGCAGACCGTACTGCGCGAGAAGGGAGGCGATGATGGCGGGAGTCATGTTAGTGAGGAGTCAACTGAGTTACGGAGGCGGAGAACGTGGCTTGCTGGGTCACGAGGGCAGCGGGAGCGGGCGCGGTGGAAGAACCGGCAGCAACGACGGCCAGATTGTAGGCCGGCTGGAAGTCGTTGTCGTAGGCGTTGGCGATTTTCTGCCACTGAGCGACAGTGATTGCGCCCTGCTTCAAGAGCTGGGTGGAGGCGTCCATGCTGGCCCTGGCGCTCTTGCCCACGGCTTCGAGCGTCAGGTAGGTGGCGGTCTGCTGGGCGGTCGAGCAGCCGGTAATGGTGAACGTGGCAGCCGGCACAACGAATGCCAGCGCGAGGATGGAGATGAGCAGACGGATTTTCATGGTACTTTGGCGGGTTGATTGTCGGGGAAGGGTGGCTTGGTGAGCGAAGGAGGCTGGCCGGGATCGCTCCCGAGCGCGTTGATCTTGTCCACAGCGGCGGCAACGTTGCTGACCGTGGAAGCGTCGGCTGCGAAGAGAGCCGTGATGCCCTTGCCAAGCGCCGACAGGACGAATCCGACTACCGTGATCGCCACGATCACCTTTGACGGGACTTCCGTTTGCGTCGTGATGACGCCGACTCCAATGAGCGTTGTCCCGGTGATGGAGATTGCTCCACCGAGAGAGGTTTTCCAGTTATTTTTCATGTCAGTAGTGCTTCGCGCCGGATGCGAATGAGGTGGGGATGATCATGGTTATAGATTTGGCATCGCTACAAAGGTTGGGTCTGGGGTGACAACGGATGCTGCTATCACCGTGGCGTCGGCGGTTGAGTCTATTGTTATGGTCGTTCCCACGACGGTCAGCACCTTCTTAACTCCGGTCACGCCCGCAATCGTGATGTAGTCGCCGGGCTGAATGTCGGTCGCGCT
>Ga0182021_10001906_pt1 | contig 24259 bp, 21 predicted proteins | sample 612E3MmetaG_FD_120493 | JGI IMG/M metagenome (GOLD analysis project Ga0182021, IMG submission 120493) | Permafrost microbial communities from Stordalen Mire, Sweden - 612E3M metaG (Illumina Assembly) | ecosystem: Environmental > Terrestrial > Soil > Wetlands > Permafrost | place: Sweden... | reverse complement strand
CAGCAGGTAGTCTGGGCCTCCGGCCTTGGTGCCGACGCCGGACATGCGTGAACCGCCAAACGGCTGGCGGTCAACCAAGGCCCCGGTATTGTTGCGGTTGATGTACAGGTTGCCGACGCGGAATTCACGCCGAGCCCAGGCGAGGTGCTCGGGGCTGCGGCTGAAGACCCCTCCGGTCAGGGCAAAGCGGGTTGAATTGGCCCAGTCGATGGCCTGGTCGAAGTCCCTGGCGCGCATGACCGCCAGTACCGGTCCGAAAATCTCCTCCTGGGCGATGCGGTGTTCCGGAGTGATGCCGCCGAAGATCGTCAGCGGCACCCAGTAGCCGTCTCCACCCGGAATCGGGCTGGAATAGAGCAACTTCCCCTCCTGTTTTCCGATCTCTATATAGTCCATGATACTCTTCAACGCCGCCGCATCCGATACGGCACCCATGCTGTATCTGGGGTCCTCTGAGGGCCCCACCTGATAGACGTGCGCTGCATTGATCAGCCGATCTACAAATTTGTCATAAACCGAATCAAGTACGATTACGCGCGAACAGGCCGAACATTTCTGCCCCTGGAAGCCGAAGGCCGAATAGAGCACATGCGGCACCGCCTCGTCCAGGTCTGCATCGTCGTCGATGATGATGGCGTTTTTGCCTCCCATTTCGGAGATGATCTTTTTGACGCTGGTCTGGCCGGGGTAAACCTTGGCGGCACGGTCGATGATGCGCAGGCCGGTTTCCACCGAGCCGGTGAAGGCGATCAATGATATGTCAGGGTGATCGACCATATAATCTCCGATCACCGAGCCTTTGCCGGGGATATAGTTGAATACTCCTGCCGGCAGACCGGCCTCACGGAATATTTCGACGAGGTTCCAGCCGATGATGCCGGTGATGTTGGACGGTTTGAAGATTACCGTATTTCCGGTTACGATCGCAGCTGCCGCCATACCGAGGCTGATTGCCAGGGGAAAGTTCCAGGGGGAGATGATCGCGGCAATCCCTTTCGGTTCATAGAAGTACTGGTTGATCTCGCCCGGGGCGTTGCCGATTCGCTGTGGTTCGCCGTAGCGGATCATCTCGCGGGCATAGTACTCGAGGAAGTCGATAGCTTCGGTGACATCGGCATAGGCCTGGTCCCACTGTTTGCCAATCTCCAGTACCTGCCAGGCGGAGAGTTCGAAGATCCGCTTGCGGGCAGCCTCGGCACCGTTCAGAAGATACTGGGCACGGTCGCGTGGACTCGTGTCGCGCCATTCCGGAAAGGCCTTCTTGGCGGCCGCAACAGCCATTTTTGCTTCATCAACTCCTGCCTGGGAAATTGTGCCAAGTATCTCGGCCGGATCTGCCGGATTGACCGTGTTGACCGTGTCTGATGTGAGGAGTTCCCTGCCGTCGATGTAGAGCGGATATGTTTTGCCGAACTGTTTACGCACCTGAGCTATGGACAGTGGAAATGCGGCGCGGTGGTCGGCACGGGTGAAGTCCACCATCGGCTCATTTACAAAGCGCGGTAGTCCGCCGGGACCGGCAACTTTTTTTCGTGGCCGTGCGGTGCGCTCGGTGCGCCGGCGTACAGCGGTAACTGCCGGATCCTCCAGCAGGCGTTCGATCTGGGCATCCCCGGCAAAGCTCTGCCGCAGGAAGGATTCGTTGGCGGTGTTCTCCAGCAGGCGGCGCACCAGGTATCCCATGCCGGGAACCATATCACCATAGGGACAGTACAGGCGGATGCGGCCGGCAACTTTGAGGATCCCCTTGCGGACCGGTTCGGCCATGCCATACAGCACCTGGAATTCATAGCGTGATTCCGGTACGTTCAGTTCGGCAGCGGTCTCCATTACGGCCGAGATGGTGCGGATGTTATGCGAGGCGCAGGCAAAGTGGCAGATCTGGTGGTTCTCAAGAATCACCCGAGACTGGCGTTCAAACGCGGCATCACTCTCGGCTTTGATCGTCCAGACCGGTACCGTCCAGCCGTTCTGCTTGGCCTTGACGCTCTCATAGTCCCAGTAGGCGCCTTTCACCAGGCGCACTGAAATCTGCGTATTCTGCTCCCGTGCCCAGGACAACAGGTCGGCCAGATCCCTGTCCGTATCCTTCAGATAGGCCTGCAGGACGATGCCGATGTGCGGGTAGTCCCGGTATTCCAGTTTTAGCCGCTTGTACAGCTCGATGATGATATCCTTGAGGCGGTACGATTCCATATCGATACAGAGGAATCCGTCCAGTTCTACAACCGTTGCAGCTATGCGGCGGAGCTGCTTCAGCATGGCCGCGACCGAACCTTCAAAATCCTGCGGATTGGCCAGGGCAAAGAGGGCGGTCGGCTTTACGGCAATATTGACACGGGGGGCATATCCCCAGTCAAGATCCGGGTTACCCCCAGCTCCGGGAAGGACCGTCCATCCCTGCTGTTCTTTTTTAAGGCTCTCCAGCACCTCCAGGTAGGTGCTGACATACTCTTCGGCCTCTTTCTCGGTGAGTGTCGCTTCGCCCAGCACGTCAATGACCGCTGCAAAACCCTCTTTGCGCAGTTTTTCGATATTCTTGACCGCCTCCCTGGTGTTCTCGCCGACAATGAACTGGCGGGCCATCTCCTGGATGTTGGCAGAAATGACTTTGTTGAGCACCGCGCCTCCCAGGGAGCCGAGCATGCCGGCCATCTTTGCCCCGGTCTGGAGAACGGGCGGCATATCTTTCTCTTCGCCAAAATATTCGCGGATGTGGTCGGTGAGAAGCTTGCCGGAGGTCAGCGACGGGAAGGCGTCAACAAAGCGGAACATCTGGACCTTGAACTGCTCGTTCTGCATGCTCCAGTCCATAACTTTGCCCATCCATGCCCCCTTGTTGAAGAGTGAAGGCTTTTCCCCGGCTACGCTGCTGAAAAACTCCCTGCCACGTACGATGATCTTCTGATTGAGCTCTGAACTGTCCATGAAATGGCTCCTTGTTAACATGTAACTGCCACTAATTTTGCTAATGGTTTAACCATTGGTAAAATACTGCCGTCATATTGTCAAGAAAAACTTCTGACATCTCCAGACACCATTTCTGGAAGTGAAGGCGCATCTGCCAGTGAGTATGATGCAGCGTAATACTAACGCAATATCCGTCAGATACAAGGCGCCAGTGACTGATAGTATTGCGAGCAGCTGCATGCTAATGACTTGTCACCGTACAGCTGCAATGGTATGTTGTGGCAACATCGTGCGAAAGGACATCCAATGTTCAAACAGGTTAAACAGAACAAAGCCTATCAGGATGTGGTCGAGCAGATCCAGGAAGCCATTATGGAGGGGACACTCAAGCCCGGTAGACAGCTTCCAGCGGAACGGGAGTTGAAGGAACAGTTCGGTATCAGCCGGGGAACATTGCGTGAAGCCTTGCGTGTGCTGGAGCAGAAAGGATTAATCGAGATACGCACCGGTGTTACGGGCGGCTCCATCATACGGGAAGTCAACAGTGAGAAACTCAGTGAAAATCTGGGGCTGCTGATCCGCAACCGTGCGGTGTCACTGCGCGACCTGGCGGAGTTCCGCGAAGGGATGGAGGGGGGCGTGGCCGCCCTCGCAGCCCAGCGGGCTGGAGAACAGGACGTTGCAACCCTGCAGGGTCTGTTGGCGGAGGCACAAGGACACCTCAAGGAAGGGCGCAAAGGGTGGGACGCTTTTGTCCGTACCGACGAACAGATCCATATGGCGCTGGCCCGGATGAGCGGCAACCCGTTATTCATCACCGTTCTTACAAGCGTGTATCATAACATCCATACCTATTATGAAAACTACCTGCCGTGGAACAATGCGTTGCTGCAGGAGAATTTCAACGACCTGTGCAATATAGTTGCAGCGGTATCGGAGCGTAATGCCGAACGTGCCCGGGAGTTCGCCCAGGGGCATGTGCGGCGGTTTAATGCATATATGGAGGAGAAACAGGCCTGAGTTTACAGATGGTACACACTTAAAAACGCCGTGCAGCGAGTGCCGCACAGCGTTTTTGCGTTGATATCGGCCGGTATCTGGCTGCTACTCCACCGACAATAGCGTCCGGTCGTTTTCAAAGGATTTATGGCGGATCTGGTGAAACTTCTCGATCAGTTTCTCAACGGTCAACGCCTGTTTTTCCTCCCCCTCCACATCGAAGATGATCTCACCTTTATCCATCATCAGCAGGCGATTGCCGAACTCGATGGCGTGGCTCATGTTGTGGGTGATCATCATGGAAGTTAGTTTGTATTCCCTGATAAACTTGTGGGTCAACTCGAGCACGATCTGGGCGTTTTTGGGGTCGAGCGCGGCCGTGTGCTCATCCAGCAGGATCAGATCCGGTTTTGAGAGAACCATCATCAACAGGGTCAGGGCCTGGCGCTGGCCTCCTGAAAACATGGACAGGTTCTCCTTCATGCGCTCCTCAAGGCCCATTTTCAGCTGGGTCAACTCACTCCTGAAATAGTCACGCATACGGTTGTTCAGGCTCCGCTTCAGCCACTTAAACCCCTTTTTGTAGGTGATCATCATGTTGTCTTCCAGGCTCATGTTGGAGGCTGTGCCGAGCAGCGGGTTCTGGAAGATCCGGCCGATATACCGGGCGCGCTTGTACTCCGGCTCATGGGTGATGGTGCGCCCGTTCAGGGAGAGGGACCCTTCCGTCGGGATGATTGTACCGGCGATCAGGTTGAAAAGCGTAGACTTCCCGGCACCGTTGCTGCCGATGACCGTGATGAAGTCGCCCGCTTTTACTCTCAGGTTGATCGTGCTGATGGCCTGGTTTTCGTTGACCGTACCGGGATTAAAAACCATGGAAACATTTCTGAGCGCTATCATTTGTTCACCATTGCCATGATAGAGAATTTTTTCAGTTTCTTGCTCTGGGTTACTATCAGCAGCACGATGATCAGGAGGCCCTTGATCAGGTTGAGGTCGTTGGGGGTCATCTCGATGAGGTAGCCGTAATAGCGTCCCAGATACATGACCCCGTGAAAGATGATTGAACCGGCAACCGCGCAGATTGTCAGTACGCCGATGCGGTTGCTCTTCATGACCAGAAACTCGCCGATCATGACCGAAGCCAGACCGGTAACGACGATGCCCTGACCGAGGCCGACGTCTGCGAAGCCGAGGTATTGAGCCGCGAATGCGCCGGAAATGGCGACCAGACCATTGGATAGTCCAACGCCGATGGTTTTGAGGGTTTTGGGGTTGACCCCCTGGGAGATGACCATCTGTTCATTGTTGCCCATGGCGCCGATGGTCATGCCCAGATCCGTACGGAAGAACAGATCGACCAGTACCTTGATGATGCCCACAACGATCACGAAGAAGATCAGTATGATATACTCGTCCGGCAGTATGCCGCTGAACAGTTCCGACACCTTGGAGAGGATGGTCTCCTCCTTGAGGACCGGCACGTTGGCTCGATTACCCATGATGCGGATGTTGATCGAGTAGAGCATGGTCATGGTCAGGATGCCGGCCAGAAGGTTGGGCACCTTGAGATGGTTGTGGATCAACGCCGTCGTCACACCGGCCAGGACCCCGCCGATGAACGCCACCAGCAGCGCCACCCAGATATTCGTGCCGAGCAGGATGCATTGGACCATCAGTGCCGCTCCCAGCGGGAACGAACCGTCTACCGTCAGGTCCGGAAAATCGAGGACCCTGAAAGTAATAAACACCCCCAGGACCATAATTCCATATATCAACCCTTCTACCAGAATCGCTTCTATCATAGGTGCCGCGTATCCTTTTATGAAAAGAATAACGCCAGGCAATCGCACTGATCGCCTGGCGTATATAGAGTGTGAGTTACTTTTTGGTCAATTTACCGTTTTGAACGACCTTGTTGGCGCTCTTGACGATGTCCTTGGGAAATGCCAGGCCGAGCTTTTTTGCCACGTCCAGGTTGATCAGCAGGTCAACGTCGCTGGTCTTGGTCATGAACTGGGTCGGAATCTGCTCCGGTTTTTTCCCCTTGAGAATCTGGACAACCAACTTGCCGGTGGTCCTCCCCATCTTGTAGTAGTCGAAGCCCCAGGCAGCGAGAACCGGGTAGCTTTCCGCAGAACTCGGATCAGCCGACATGATTGGCACCTTGGCCTTCATCGCCACGTCCGTGACAGCGCTCATGGCCGAGACGACCGTGTTGTCGGTGCTGATGTACAGCGCATCTACGCGTCTGATGATGGCCTGGACCGCCTGCTTCACCTCTGAGGACTTGGAAACGGTGGTTTCCACAAACTCAATATTCAGCTCCTTGCAGACCTGCTTGACAATGCCGGCCAGTACGACCGCATTTTCCTCGGAACTGGTATAGATATGGCCGAGACGTTTGATCTTCTTGACCTTGAGCAGCAGTTCGATCTGCTGTTTCACCGGAGTCATATCGGACACACCGGTAACATTCCTGTCACCTTTTTTGAGTGACGAAACCAGCCCGGCCTTGACCGGGTCGGTGACGGCGCTGAACACGATCGGAATACCCTTGAGGGTATTCACCAGTGATTGTGAGGTGGGAGTGGCGATACCGACAGCCACCGTCACCTTTTCCGACTGGAACTTGGTGGCGATGGAGGCTGCGGCATTGATATCGCCGTTCGCATTCTGCAGGTCATACTCGGCATTTATTTTCTCAGCGGCGAGTTCATCCTGCAGCCCCTTTACAACTGCATCAAGGGCAGGGTGAGATACGATCTTGGATACACCGATCAGGATTTTTTTCGGGGGCTCTGCTGCAAAGGCGGTTGAAAACAGAACAAGGGAAACCAACAGAAAGGGTACTGCAAGAGTCAAAATCTTTTTCATCGTACGTCTCCTGAACTATTAAGTGGGATGTTCCGCTCGGTACCGAGAAGAAAGATATAATGCGTTTGTGCGACTGGTAACCGTATCACCCCGAGCAATCCAGCGTCAACGTGATTCTGCCGTATTTTCACTGCAAAACCTTGCTTGAGCGGCTGTCCCGTCTGGCCTCCCTCATCCCCTGCCAGGCATCATACGAATAACAGCAGAGCCCACTCCAGATAAACAGGAAGCTAACCAGATGAGCGCGGGTAAACGGCTCCTTGTAGAGCAGCACTGCCAGCAGAAACTGAAGTGTCGGCGTGATGTACTGCAGAAACCCGATCGTGGCAAGACGCAGGCGGCGGGCTGCCGAGGCAAAGAGCAGCAGTGGTATGGCGGTTGCGACACCGGCCAGCACCAGCAGGGTGATCGTCTGTGGACCCTGAGCCGTAAAAGCGCCGGTCCCCTGCCGGGAGACAAAAATCAGATAGCCGAGTGCCGCCGGGCCGAGCAGCAGTGTCTCCACGGTCAGGCCGGTCAGCGAATCAACCGTTACGATCTTGCGGAACAGACCGTAGGAGCCGAAGGTAAGAGCCAGGACCATTGCCACCCAGGGAAAACGGCCGTATTGAACTGTCAGCAGCAGGACTCCGACCGCAGCGAGCAGCAGGCTGGCCAACTGCAGACGCCGTAGGCGCTCCTGAAAAAAAAGAAACCCGAGCAGTACGCTGACAAAGGGGGTGATGAAATAGCCGAGGCTGGACTGGATTACCTGGGCATGTCCTACCGCAATGATGAACACCAGCCAGTTGGTGGCGATCAGCAGAGCCGATACGGTCAGCAGAACCACCACTCGAGGGGTGTGCAGTGCGTCACGGATGGTGCCCCATCGACCGCGCCACCCAATAATCAGCCAGAGAAACAGCACCGACCAGACGATCCGGTGACAGACAACCTGCAGGGGGGGTACTCCCGCAAGTGCCTTGAAGTAGACCGGGAAAAAACCCCAGATCAGATACGCCAGAAGACCGTACCCGAGTCCTGCCGCGGCTCCGTGATGGATGTATGTTTTCTTCTGCACGCCAGTCACCCCTTTGGACACACATCAGTATGGAGTGCCGAAGTCCCGTGTCCCGCTGAGAACCGGGTGAAAACGAACAGGCCGCTAAAGATGAAGCAGGCGCCGATGGTCTGGCGCAGCGTCGGAAATTCACGCAAAAACAGTGAAGCCCACAGGATGGCTCCCAGCGGCTCTCCCAGGACACTTACCGATACAACTGAGGCCTGGACATAGCGCAGCACCCAGTTGAAGACGGTATGGCCGAAGACGGTGCAGACGATCGCCAGTGCCAGAAAAAGAATCCAGTCACGTGCCGGGTAGGGAGCAAAAGGGGTGCCGGTCGCAACGCTCGCAATGATGAGAACCGCTGCACTGCTCCCATAGGTATAGAAGGTGTAGACCGGTAGAGATGTGCCTCCCCGCAACCGGCGGCCGATCAGCAGATACCCGGAGACAAAGAGTGCTGCCGCCAGGGCCAGGAGGTCACCCCAGAAGGCCTCCCTGCCGATCTGGAAGTCGGCCGCACCGATGATGAAGCTTCCGACCAGTGCCAGCGCGCCTCCCGTCATGGCCAACCGGCTTACCCGCTCCCTGAAAAAGATCCAGGAGCCGATCACGACAAAAACCGGTTGTGTGGTCACGAGAACCACCGAGCTGGCAACACTGGTATAGCGAAGTGAGATAAACCAAGTGACGAGATGCAGAGCCAGACAGAGGCCGCTACCCGCCGCAAGACCGCGCTGCCGCCATGATAGTGTGACGAGGTCGGTCCGGTAGCGGAACAGAGCGTAGGGGGCCAGGAACAGGAAGGTAAACAGCAGGCGATAGGTGGCAATGATCAGGGCCGGTGCGGTTGTGAGCCTGACGAAAAGGGCGGAGAATGAAACGGCAAAAACCCCTACCAGTACCGCCAGGTAGGGGTTTACGATCGGTTTGTTACTCACGAGGACAGATCCTTATTCCCCAAGATAGGCTTTACGGACTTCCGGGTTGGCGGCCAGTTCGCCGGCAGGTCCCTCCAGTACGACTTCGCCGGTCTCAAGGACATAGGCGCGATTGGCGATCGAAAGGGCCATGTTGGCGTTCTGTTCGACCAGCATGATTGTCGTGCCGCTGGCGTTGATCTCCTGAATGATCGAAAATATCTGTGCTACCAGCATCGGCGCCAGTCCCATGGACGGTTCGTCAAGCAGGAGCAGTTTGGGACGGGACATCAAGGCCCGCCCCATGGCGAGCATCTGCTGCTCCCCGCCGGAGAGGGTTTTGGCCAGCTGTTTCTTCCGCTCGAACAGTCGTGGAAAACGGGCAAAGACCTGATCAATCTCCTCAAGGATAGCGCTTTTGTCGGTGCGAATGTAGGCGCCCATCTCAAGGTTTTCAAGGACGGACATATTGGCGAAGACGCGTCGTCCCTCGGGGACCTGTGATATGCCGCGTTTGACGATCTCGTGCGGCGGGATGGCGGTAATAGTCTCACCCAGAAATGTTACCGTGCCTGAAAGAGTCGGGACAATTCCGGAAATGGCATTAAGGATGGTTGTTTTACCGGCACCATTGGCACCGATCAGCGCTACGATCTCCCCCTTTTCAACCCGGCAGGAAATGCTTTTCAGTGCCTTGATGGCGCCATAGTTGACGTAGAGTTGATCAAGAGTGAGCATCGCCAGTCCCCTTTCCGAGATAAGCTTCGACGACTTTAGGGTTCTGCCTGATCTCTTCCGGCAGACCTTCGGCGATCTTCTCGCCGTAATCAAGAACGGCAATCCGATCCGAAATTCCCATGACGAACTTCATGTCGTGCTCGACCAGAAAAACGGTGATACCGGTCGCGCGAATGCGCTGGATCATCGCCATCAACTCGGCTTTTTCCTGGGGGTTCATTCCGGCCGCCGGCTCGTCGAGCAGAAGCAGGTCCGGTTTGAGTGCCAGAGCCCGCGCTATTTCAAGCCGGCGCTGCTCACCATAGGGGAGGTTGCCTGCCAGTTCAAAGGCGCGGTACGAGAGGTCGACCATCTGCAGGCAGTCTCTGGCGAGATCAAGCAGTTCTCCCTCCTCTTTGCGCACCCAGGGGGTGAACTTCATCAGGGCACCGGCCAGATTCCACCGTCCGCGACTATGGGCGCCGATCAGAATGTTATCCAGCACCGTCAGGTCGGTGAACAGACGGATGTTCTGGAACGTGCGACCGACACCGGCAGCAGCAATTTTGTAGGTCGGAGTCCCGCTGACGGAGTTCCCCTTGAAGGAGATTGAGCCACTGGTCGGGCGGTAGATGCCGGTTATCAGATTGAAGAGCGTGCTCTTGCCGGCGCCGTTCGGGCCGATCAGAGCCTGGATCGTCCCCTCTTCTACCTTCAGGTTAACGTCGTTGACGGCTACAAGACCGCCAAATCGGATGGTTACATGGTTCAGTTCAAGTATCGCCATTGCCGGGTCTCGATGTTTCGGATATTTTTTGTTCCATGATTATTTTCAGGTGCGGTTTACGTCCCAAAGCTTTGAGTACCAGCCCTGTGAAGCTTATGCTGCCCATCAGGCCGTTGGGGCGGAAGATCATCATGCAGACCAGCAGGCCGCCGTAGACCAGCATGCGGTAGGAGGACATGAAACGTAAAAACTCAGGAGCGGCTGACAGTATGGTTGCGCCGATAACGCTGCCGGTAATACTCCCCAGTCCACCAAGCACGACCATGCTGAGAATATCAACCGATTTAAGAAAACCAAAATCGGAGGGATTGATGTACCCCATGAAGTGGGCGTAGAGGCCACCGCCGACACCCGCTATAAAGGCGCCAAGAGCGAAGGACTGGACCTTGTAGAGTGTTACGTTGATCCCCATCGCTTCAGCTGCAATCTCGTCTCCCCGGACCGCCATGAGCGCCCTGCCGAAGCGGGAGTTGTGTATGAAGGTGACACAGACGATTGTCAGCAGAACAACAGCCAGGACGACAACCGGCATCGGAACAACCGTGTTCGCGGCTGGTACGGTCAGTCCGAGGGCCCTGTTGGTGATGTCGAGATTCAGGAACACAACCTTGACAATCTCGGCAAACCCAAGCGTGCAGATTGCAAGATAATCACCCGTCAGGCGCAGGATAGGGAGCCCGATAAGAGCTGCAACTCCTGCGGTAATGAACCCGGTCAGGATCAGGTTGGCACTGAACGGCATGCCGAGCTTGATGGTGAGCAGGGCACTGGTAAAGGCACCGATACTCATAAAAGCGGCGTGCCCCAGGGACAGCTGCCCGGTCAGGCCGGTAATGACGTTCAGGCCGAGCGCCAGTATTATGCCGATCCCGATATTGACGAGGATCTGCAGGTAGTAAGGGTTAATGCTCCCCATCAGCTGTTGTAAAAAATCACCCATATAGATAACTCCGGCCCCACTATTACACTTTCTTTTGAATTTTGCGTCCCAGCAGTCCGGTCGGTTTTACCAGCAGCACCAGCACCAGGATTGTAAAAGCGATTGCATCCCGATAGGATGAGAAGCCGATTGCAACGCCGGCTACCTCGGTAACACCCAGCAGCAAACCGCCCAGCATCGCTCCCGGGATCGAGCCGATTCCTCCCAGCACCGCGGCAGCAAAGGCTTTCAATCCGGCCATCAACCCCATATTGAAGGAGACCGCGTTGAAGAGCAGTCCGACCAGAACACCTCCGGCGGCGGCCAGTGCCGAGCCGAGCGCGAAGGTAAAGGATATGACCATGTTGACGTTAATACCCATAAGGGCGGCGGTGTTGTAATCCTCCGAGGTCGCCCGCATGGCCTTGCCGATCTTCGTCTTGTGGACGATGAACTCGAGGGCGATCATCAGAGTTGCCGATATCGCGATTATCAGGAGCTGGAGCGTGGAAATCTCTGCAGAGCCGATGGTAATCTGTTTGACCGGAAAGACACCTTCGGGGTATCCCTTGGCATTGGCTCCAAAGAGCATCTGAGCCAGTGTCGAAAGGAAGATTGAGACACCGATTGCCGAAATGAGAGCCGACAGCCGTGAAGACTTGCGGAGCGGACGATACGCGATCCGCTCAACGAAAACCCCGAGCAGTATGCAGACAACCATGGCAATCAGCATGGCAACGAAAAAATTTACCTTGAGGATCGATGTTGCGAACAGACCGACAAACGCTCCAACCATATAGATTTCGCCGTGGGCAAAATTGATCAGCGTGATGATGCCGTAGACCATGGTATATCCCAGCGCAATCAGGGCGTAGGTGCTGCCCAGGGCGATACCGTTAATCAATTGCTGGAAAAACATGGTGAACTCCTCGTTGAATATCTGAATCAGCGGCAGACAGTGATGTATTGAAGAATGCAGTACAGTACGCTAATCTGCCAATAATGACAATCCGGATGGCTCGAACACTCAGGAATCAATTTTTTACATACCTGGTGCGAGTCGTCCCCAGAACGACCAAGCCCGCAAGAACCAGACCCATGCCGATTGCAGACCCAAGCGTCAGGCGCTCTTTGAGGACAAGTATCCCGAGAGTGGCAGCTGTCAGCGGTTCCGCGAGTGACAGGGTGACCGCGTGAACAGCCGGAACGGAGCGGAGGCCGCGGGCAAAGAGCAGATATGCCAGCGCGGTGGCGACCAGTCCCAGATGCAGCACTACGAGCAGTCCACCCGGTTCCGTCGCCCAATGAAGGTCCGAGCGGAAAAGAAACGGTGCAAGCAGTAACCCCCCGAGAGTAAACACCACGGCGATGACGGCATCTGATGAGCTTCCCGGCAGCAGACGCTTGAGAGCGAGTGTGTATCCTGCGTATGAAGCGCCGGCGGCCAGCGCCAGCAGTACGCCTGTTGTCCGTACCTGCAGCACGCTTCCGGGAGCAGGAATAAAAAGAACCGACAGTCCGGCAATCGCCAATGCCGTCGCTATCAGCCAGCGGCGATCGGGGCGCTCTTTATGTACCAGATAGGCAAGCAGGCCGGCAAAGAGCGGTCCGCTGCCGATTGCCACCATCGTGCCGACGGCGACGCCGGTGGTCTCCACCGCCGCAAAAAACGCCAGTTGATAAGCAGCAACAAGGAGCGCTGCCAGCAGCGTAACGCCCGGTTGCCGGAAACAGCTCCTGGTGACCTGGCCGCGGAACAGGGCGAGTAGAAGCAGAGTCCCGCCACCGACCGCCAGGCGCAGGGCGCCGACTGTCAGGGGGTGTGCGCCGGGAGGTGCCAACGCCTGCGACGTGCCGGTCGTACCCCAGAGAACCGCCGCCAGCAGGATCAGCAGTGTGCCGTACGATCCACCCTTACTCAACGATATACCTCCTTGATACTGAACTGAATGATAAGCTCACTTTTTATACAAATGCGGCGTCGGCAAAAACCGACGCCGCATGGATGGCACGGCATACAGTATGAATCGATTAGTCCATCTTTACCGGTACTTTGGCTTTCAGAACGAACTTGCCGTCCTTGACAGCCAACAGGCAGAGCGGGGTCTTGATCGGCTCACGGTTAGCACGGATCGTAATTGTACCGGATACGCCCTGGAAATTCTTTGTTGAGGCCATGGCGGTTTTGAATACCTTCGGGTCAGCACTGTTAGCGCGTTTGATGGCATCAGCGATCATCATGACGCCGTCATACCCCTGTGCGTCGAAGAGGCCGGGAAGTGCGCCGGCAAATTTCTTCTTGAAGGCTTCGATGAATTTTGCTGTTTCAGGAGTAGCCTGCTCAGGAGCGAAACCGAGAGCGGACATGGAACCTTCGGCTGCTGAGCCGCCCAGCTTGATAAATTCAGGAGAGAAGAGGCCGTCACCACCGAACATATTGGCTTTGACACCCTGTTTACGGGCTTCCTTCATGATCAGGGCACCTTCGGTGTAGTAGCCGGAGAAGAAGATTACGTCCGGTTTCTTGGCCTTGATGTTGGTCACCTGGCCGCTGAAATCCTTGTCGCCGTCCTTGACTTTTTCATCGGAAACAATCTCGATTCCCTTGCCCTTGGCGGCATCGCGGAATGTCTGGGAGAAACCGACGCTGTAGTCGTTGTTATCGGAGGTGATGATGGCTACTTTCTTGTATTTGAGATCGTTGGCGAAGTAGTCGATACAGGCCGGGATTGCAACGCTGTCGAGCAGCGTGTTGCGGAAGATGAAGTCGCCGTTCTCAACAACACCGGGGCCGGTAGCGCCGGCTGAAATGAGGAGAACCTGGGCTTTCTGGGCGATCGGCGCTGCAACCTTGGTAATGCCGGTGGTCGGATCACCGACGATGGCGATTACGTTGTCGCGGCTGATGAGCTTCTGGGTAACGGAAGCTCCTTCCTGCTTGTCGCCGCGGTTATCGGCTTCGACTATTTCAATCTTTTTGCCCAGAACGCCACCCGCAGCATTCAGGTCTTCAGCAGCCATCTTCATCCCTTCCAGAGTCGGTTTGCCGAACATGGCAACGTCACCGGTCAGGGCGCCCAGGAAGCCGATCTTGATGGTGTCTCCGGCAGCCTTGGGCGCTTCGGCTGACGGTGCTCCTTCTTTCTTTTTGCAGCCGGCAGCGACGGACAGGGCCAATACAGCGGACAAAAGCAGGGCAGCACTCTTTTTGAAGCTCATGGTGTGTCTCCTTTGTTGGGGTAAATTTATTATCTACCTGGTTTTTCCAGGCTTTTCAGTATTTCATTTGCTTCTTTCAGTTTCTGCTCAAGTTTCTTCAATTCTTCGGCTGAATATACTTTCTTGCCTTTTTTTATTTCAGTGTGGATCTTTTTCATTCTCTGCTGAATGCTGTCAACCTGGTCCTTGCAGTTTTTTGAGGAAAGCAGGCATTCATCCTTGCTGCCAACGGCAGGCGCGTCAGCTGCAATGGCCATGGGAGCAACAGACAGGGTAGCTACAGCCAATAGCGCGATCAGAATTTTTTTCATGTAGATAGTCTCCTTAATTAGTAAGTAAATGAACGGCGGGTAGTTCTGGTGGCTCCCGCCGTTGACTTCATGTTAATCTAGAAAGCAAATTTGGCAAGCAGCTTAACGTCATAAGGGTTGTCAAATTTCGGGCTGTTTTTGAAATAATCGCCGAGGAACACGTAACCGGCACGAGCGCCAAGGGTTACGGTAGGCATAACTTTATAATTGGCTTCGCAGTTGATTTCAGTGCCGAGGTAATTGGTCTTGTGAGCCCCTAGGGTAGAATTGTCTTTAGCAACTGCAGCAAATCCGGCATTGGCGCTGCCGGTTAGCTTAGAAGTAAAGGTGTAGTCGTAGCCGAGTGAACCCATGATGAGACCCTGGTTGAAGTTGTTTGAATCATACACAAGAGCATTATCGATTGAAGTAGCGTTCTTATCGCGGTTGAGGATGATCATTTCAGCATCGTAGAATCCGCCGCCTTCAGTACCGCCTGCAGATGCGGGAACATAGAGGGCGTTCTTGCCGCCGGCAGCATAGAGGAACTCAGAGCGTGCAGTTCCGCCAGCAAGAGGCATTTTAGCACCAACGTTAAAAGCAAATCCTTTTGCTTTCTGTGTGTTGTTTACTGTGCCAATGTCTCCAAATTGAGCCAGAGCAAAGCCGTTTACAGTAAGGATGCCCACAGTGGTCTCAGCATTCAGGCCGAGAGTATGTACTTTAGTATCATTTGTTGTTGTAGTGGTAGTAGAGTCCAGACCATAAATCTTATCACCATTTTCGGTGTACCCAGTTAATGTACCTTTATTAAAGGTACTGTTGGTGCGATTGTCTGCGATGTAATAATATGCGGCTCCAACTTTCAAATCTTTGGTTACGCTGTACTTGCCATCAAGCGAGAACATGTCGTGGGTATTTCTGCCGATTGTTGTTTTGTTGAAGTCACCAAAGCGAAAGAAACCAGCAGTGACACTTGCGTTGTCATATTCGTGAGCGAGCAGGATGCCGGCCATGTCGGCATCAAATATGATCCCTTTGAAGGCATCGTTGTAGCCCTGCATACCGATTTTTGTATTCACGATCTTAGGGAAGTTCAGGTCAAAATACAGATTCTTGGTTTCCATGTTGATGGTGTCAGCGCCGAGTGCGCCGCCTTTGCCACCACCGACTGTATAGGAGCTGTTACCCCAGTAGTTGTAATCGAACTCAAATTTCGTTACCAGTTTTACATCGTCACTTGCCTTGGCTGTGTAGCCGAGACGAACGCGCTGGACAAAATAGTTCTCTGTTTTTGCGTTCTTTGCAAGGCCTTCGGCGTTTGATGTTCCCCCGAAATTGCCGACTGCGCTGTAGTTCGAAAGGTCATAAAACGACGTAAACGCTCCGCTGAACTGGTTTTCCAACGCCATTGCCGGTGCTGCCACTGCTGCGGCGAGGCCCATAGTGACGAGCGCTGCCATGACTTTACTGCTTTTCATGTGTAACCTCCTGTGGTGTGGTGTCCTGCTTGAATATACTCCTGCAACTGCCGGAGTCAGAGAATCTGGCTTAAAAACAGTTTTGCCCGTTCATGGTTCGGGGCGGTAAAAAAGTGCTCCGGAGTACCTTCCTCGACAATCCTGCCATGGTCCATAAAGATCACCCGGTCAGCCACCTCGCGTGCAAAGCCCATCTCGTGGGTTACAACTACCATAGTCATTCCTTCAAGCGCCAGGGTCTTCATGACATCCAGCACCTCGCCGATCATCTCCGGATCCAGCGCCGAGGTGGGCTCGTCAAACAGGATCGCCTTCGGATTCATGGCCAGTGAGCGGGCGATGGCGACGCGCTGCTGTTGTCCGCCGGAGAGCTTGGCGGGGTAGGCGGATGCCTTTTCGGCAATATTCACCTTGCGCAGCAGTTCCATGGCAATCTCTTCAGCTTCTTTTCTGCTCCGCTTGCGGACAACGGTCTGGGCCAGGGTCAGGTTCTCAAGCACGGTCTTATGGGGGAAGAGGTTGAAGGACTGGAAGACCATTCCGACCTCTTCGCGCACCTTGCAGATGTCGGTCTTCGGACTGCTGACATCCATTCCGCCGACGCTGATGCTGCCTCGGTCGATCGTCTCCAGACAGTTGATGGAGCGCAGGATGGTACTCTTGCCCGAACCGCTCGGGCCGATGATGACCACCTTCTCGCCATCACTGACAGTGAAAGAGATGTCGTTCAAGGCCTGGAAGGTGCCGTAGAACTTGGATACCCCGCAGACTTCGATCATGGGGCGGCTAGCGTCCTTCATTGAGTCGCTCCTCCATGATGCTGATCAGCTTGGAAAAGAAGAGCGTCATAATGAGATAGATCAGGGCGATGACGGTGTAGGTCTCAAAATAGTTGAAGGTTTCCGAGGCATACTCACGGCCGCGGCGCAGCAGATCGGCCACCGCCAGGATCGAAACCAGAGAGGAGTCCTTCAGCAGGGCGATGAATTCGTTGCCGATCGGGGGCAGTACGACCTTGAAGGCCTGGGGCAGAATGACCTGCCGCATGGCCTGTCTGCGGGACATTCCCAGGGACAGTGCGGCCTCCATCTGTCCTTTGGGAATCGACTGGATGCCGGCCCGGAAGATCTCGGCCATATAGGCACCATAACAGAATGCCATGGCAATGATGGCACTGAGAATATCGGGAATTTTTACGAATCGGCCCAGGGCGTAGTAGATATAGAAAAGCTGTACCAGTAACGGGATTCCTCGAATCACCTCGACATATAACGATGCAGTCCCGTTGATGAAGCGGTTGCTTGATATTCGCCCCAGTCCTGCGACCAACCCGAACACGATTGCCAGAAGGATTGCACCCACCGTAACCTTGAAGGTGATCAGGATGCCGTCCGGGACGAACATGAAGATCGCCATGTACTGGTCCGGTCGACCGAATGCCAGAAAGAGGCAGAGCACGATCGAACCAAAAAAGGCGATGCGCCAGGCCGTAAACAGGCCGGCGTCGCTTTTGTGTGGGATGGCGGCTCCGTCACCGACGGCTATCGGTGAATGTTTGGATTGATTATCTGGCATAAAAGGAAGACGCAGGGCGGGGGGGCTTTACACCCTCCTCGCTCTGCTTGCCGTATTACTTAACCCACTTGGTGTGGATCTTGGTATCAAGTTTCTTCGCTTTTACGGCCTTGATGCCTTTGTTGAGCAGGGCTACAAGCTCCTTGTTTCCCTTCTTGACAACAATGCCGTACCCCTCTTTGGTGAACGCCTTGCCGACGATTTTAAACTTTTCCTTGTACTCTTTTTTCTGCAGGGCAAAGTGTGCGGCAACCGGCTCATCACAGACGACACCGGAAATTCGACCAGCTGCCATGTCTTCAAATGCCAGGCCGATTTCGTCATAGGTCTTCGATTCTACGCCGGCGACTTTCTTGACTTCCATAGCGCCTGTGGTGCCGATCTGGGAGCCTATTTTTTTGCCCTTCAGGTCTGCTATTTTTTTGGAGGTTTTGTCGGTTTTGGGTACAACAAGGATTTGTCCGATGCTGGTATAGGCATCGGTGAAGTCGTATTTTGCCTTGCGCTCTTCGGTTATGGTTACCGAAGAGATGATGGCATCATACTGGCCGGAGTCAAGCCCTGCGAAGATGCCGTCCCAGGCGGTATTTTTGAACTCAACAGCGATGCCGGCTTCTTTAGCTACGGCATTGAGGAAATCGATATCATAGCCTACAATCTGCTTGTTGGCATCGACCATTTCCATTGGTGGCCACGTGGCATCGGTTGCAACCTTGATGCTTTTGGGGGCAGCCAGGGCAGTTGCAGAAAGTGATGCTACCAGCAGGGCGGTTACTGAGAGGAAACGAAAAAATTTCATGTGAATTTCTCCTTTTTTGATGGCGCTAAACTATTAAATGGTATGACAAGAATCGAGTTTTATATAAATACGAGCTGAATTGTCAATAAAAAACAGCCATAGTGGAGCCTCGTAAAGACATTTATCTTGTCAGGTAAAATGGAAGTGGGTACAAGGATGGTGTCATATGGTTAGACCATAAATAATTTCCTGGACTGCACATTATGAACCGATACAAGGCCGCTATACTTCTTCTCACGACAACTTTTTTTTGGGGCGTTACCTTTACGGTAGTAAAACAGTCCATTGAAAGCATCGATGTGCTCGTCTTTCTTGCACAGCGTTTTATCCTGGCGTTTGCATTGATTCTTCCTATCGGACTATATAAAGGAAGAAGGCTTGATGGCGCTACCATTCTCCGCGGGTGTATCATGGGGATTCTGCTTTTTGGGGCATATGCCTTCCAAACCGTGGCGCTTCTCTATACCAGCGCTTCCAATACCGGTTTCCTCACCGGATTGAATGTAGTGATGGTACCGATTCTTGCCGCTCTTGTCCTCAGACATCGTGTGTCAGCAGGTGCCAGGCTGGCTGTAGTACTTGCCGTAATAGGGCTTCTGCTGCTATGCGGCAACGGCACCTGGCAGCTTAACAGGGGGGATGTACTGGCTGCCCTCTGCGCTGTCTGTGTCTCTCTGCACTTGATCTGCACCGGTGAATATGTCAGGCACAATGATTTTTACTGGTTAACGGTCGTTCAGTTGGGGGTTGTTGCTCTGCTCAGTTATGCAGGAGCAATTACTCGCGGTAAAGAGGTGATGGTATGGTATCCTCATTTACTCGTTCCACTTCTGGTCTGTTCTCTTATTGCAACGGTTTTTGCCTTTTTGGTGCAGACGTCCATGCAGCGCTATATCAGTCACACCAATACGGCACTGATCTTTTGTACCGAACCGGTATTTGCTGCTTTGTACGCTCGATTGGTACTGAATGAGCGCCTTGGAGTGTTCGGTTATATTGGTGCGTTATGCATTCTCGGTGGCATGTTGATATCCATTTTACCGGAAAAGCGTTCTCAAGCGGAAGGTGCAGACAAAGTGATAGTAGACAGATGTGTCTGATAAATAGGTTTTTTGGCGATTGAATCTCAGAGCAGGGGCGAATGCAGAAAAAAGAAGTAACGGTGAATCTTTTTTATTGACACTCGATTAGTAAAAAGAGTATAAATGCAATTCCTCACGATAGAGGTGCAGTAAACGCTACTGATCTGAATGGAGATGTCGGTGAAATTCCGGCCCTACAATTATTCCATTCCCATCCGAAAAAATCATCAGAGCGTCCAACACGGTTCATAGCCTGCAAACGTACAGCGTTGCATTTGTATTTAAGATAGTGCCCTTTGGGTCAAAGCGACCCGCAAAAACACCACAACCAAATAAAAAAGATTGACAAAGATTCTACTCTTTTGTTAGTTTGCGGATTCGCTCCTGTTCGGAGCAGTTTGATATTTTTGTATCTGGAGAATTTGACGACTATGCCAACAATCAACCAGCTGATCAGGTCAGGTAGGGAAAGCAAAAAAGATAAATCAACGGCCCCCGCTCTGAAGAGTTGTCCGCAGAAGCGCGGTGTTTGTACGAGGGTTTATACAACAACCCCTAAGAAACCTAACTCCGCTCTCCGTAAGGTTGCCAGGGTCCGTTTGACTAATGGCCTTGAAGTGACTTCATATATTCCGGGTGTTGGGCATAACCTTCAGGAGCACTCCGTTGTTCTTATACGCGGTGGCAGGGTTAAAGACCTTCCGGGTGTTCGTTATCACATCGTACGTGGTACGCTTGACTCGGTTGGTGTGAAAGGCCGTTTGCAGAGTCGTTCCAAGTATGGCGCCAAGCGCCCGAAATAATACTGAACCTGTTTAGTTGAGGGGATATATATGCCGAGAAGAAGAGAAGTACCTAAAAGAGTTATTCTGCCGGATCCAAAGTTTAACGACAAGGTCGTTGCTAAGCTTATCAACACCCTTATGCTTGCAGGTAAGAAAAGTGTTGCCGAGTCGATTATGTATGGTGCGCTTGAGCTTGTTGCGCAGCGCGCAAATGATGAAGCGGTAAAAGTGCTCAAGAAGAGCCTTGATAACATTAAGCCAACCCTGGAAGTTAAGTCCCGCCGTGTTGGTGGTTCTACGTATCAGGTTCCTATCGAAGTTCGTCCAGAGCGTCGCATGTCTCTGGCAATGCGTTGGTTGATCAAGTATTCAACCGCTCGCAGCGAAAAAACGATGAAAGATAAGTTGGCCGGTGAGATTCTGGACGCTTTTAATAATCGTGGCTCCGCAGTGAAGAAACGTGAAGATGTCCACAAGATGGCCGAAGCAAACCGTGCCTTCGCTCATTATCGCTGGTAGTAGTATTATTCGTTTCTGGAGGATTCAGTGCCCCGCTTAGCACCACTTGATAAATATAGAAATATTGGCATCATGGCTCATATTGATGCCGGAAAAACCACTACGACCGAACGTATTCTTTATTACACCGGCGTATCCCATAAAATTGGTGAAGTCCACGAAGGTACTGCTACGATGGACTGGATGGAGCAGGAGCAGGAGCGTGGTATCACTATCACTTCAGCTGCAACCACCTGTACCTGGAATGATCATCGTATTAATATTATAGATACTCCCGGCCACGTCGACTTTACTATTGAAGTTGAACGTTCTTTGCGGGTCCTTGACGGTGCAGTAGCCGTATTCTGTTCTGTTGGCGGCGTAGAGCCACAGTCGGAAACAGTATGGCGCCAGGCTGATAAATACGGCGTACCCCGTATTGCTTTTGTAAATAAGATGGATCGCGTCGGTGCTGATTTTTTCCGTGGCGTCCAGATGATAAAAGACCGGCTGAAAGCAAATCCGCTTCCAATCCAGTTGCCGGTTGGTAAAGAAGAAAATTTCAAGGGGATTATTGACCTTGTTACGATGAAGGCCATTTTGTGGGATGACGAGACCCTTGGTGCCACTTTTCGCACTGAGGAGATCCCTGCCGATCTGCTTGATGAAGCTGTTGAATATCGCGAAAAAATGATTGAAGAAATTTCCAGTCACGATGACGCTCTCATGGAGAAGTACCTTTCAGGCGAGCCGTTGAGTGAGGCAGAAATTAAAGCTGCAATCCGTGCATGTACCATTGCGATCCAAATTTGCCCGGTTATCTGTGGCTCGTCATTTAAAAATAAGGGTGTACAGAATCTTCTCGATTCCGTTGTAGATTACATGCCTTCCCCGCTGGATATTCCGGCCATTAAAGGTATTGATACTGATAAAGGTGCCGAAATAGAGCGCCATGCTTCCGACTCGGAGCCCTTTTCCGCTCTCGGCTTTAAGATCATGACAGACCCTTTCGTTGGCCAGTTGACCTTTTTCCGTGTTTACTCTGGCGTTGTTCAGGCCGGTTCATACATTTATAACTCGACAAAAGGCAAGCGTGAGCGCATTGGCCGTATCCTTAAGATGCATGCGAACAAGCGTGAAGAAGTCAAGGAAGTATATGCCGGCGACATCGCTGCTGCGGTAGGTCTGAAGTATACAACTACCGGCGACACCCTGTGTGATGAGGATAACGCCGTAATCCTGGAATCTATTGAGTTCCCTGAGCCGGTTATCTCGATTGCGATTGAGCCTAAAACAAAGGCTGAGCAGGAAAAACTGGGTTTTGGCCTGGCAAAGCTTGCAAGTGAAGATCCTTCCTTCCGCGTTAAAACAGATGAAGAAACCGGACAGACAATCATTTCAGGTATGGGTGAGTTGCATCTGGAGATCATCGTAGACCGGTTGATGCGTGAATTCAAAGTTGAAGCAAATGTCGGCAAGCCGCAGGTCGCGTATCGTGAAACGGTTACCAAGAAGGTTAAAGTAGAGGGCAAGTTTGTGCGCCAGTCTGGTGGCCGCGGACAATACGGGCATGTTTGGCTCGAAGTTGAACCGCAGGAAGCCGGTAAAGGGTATGAATTTGTTGATGCGGTCAAGGGTGGTGTTGTTCCCCGCGAGTATATCCCTGCCGTTGATAAAGGTATCAAGGAAGCACTCGATAATGGCGTGTTAGCCGGTTTCCCGGTTGTTGATGTCAAGGTGACACTGATTGATGGTTCATACCATGAAGTTGACTCCTCCGAGATGGCTTTCAAGATTGCCGGTTCAATGGGTTTCAAAGAGGGTTGTTCAAAAGCCGGTCCGATTATTCTCGAGCCGATTATGTCTGTTGAAGTTGTTGTCCCCGAAGAGTATATGGGCGATGTCATCGGTGATCTTAACTCTAAGCGTGGTCGCATTATGGGTATGGACTCACGCGCTGGAGCCCAGGTCATTACTTCCATGGTCCCTCTCGCTCAAATGTTTGGATATTCAACTGATTTGCGATCGGCTACACAAGGTCGTGCTACGTATGCAATGACATTTGACCATTATGAGCCAGTACCGAAGTCGGTTGCTGAAGAGATAGTTGCAAAAGTAAAGGGTTAATCTAACTCAAATCCGTAACTCAGGAGGGCTTTTCTCATGGCAAAAGCAAAGTTTCTACGTAATAAAACTCATGTAAACATCGGTACTATCGGTCACGTCGACCACGGCAAGACTACCTTGACCGCCGCCATCACGAAAGTTCTGGCCGGCAAAGGTCAGGCTGAGTACAAGGCATTCGACCAGATCGACAACGCCCCTGAAGAGCGTGAGCGTGGTATCACTATCGCTACCGCCCATGTTGAATACGAAACAGACAAACGCCACTATGCTCATGTTGACTGCCCCGGCCATGCCGACTACGTCAAGAACATGATCACCGGTGCTGCCCAGATGGACGGTGCAATCCTGGTTGTATCCGCAGCTGACGGCCCGATGCCGCAGACTCGTGAGCACATCCTGCTTGCCCGTCAGGTAGGCGTTCCCTATATGGTAGTATACCTCAACAAGGCTGACATGGTAGACGACGAAGAACTGCTTGAGCTCGTAGAGCTTGAAGTTCGTGAACTTCTCTCCAGCTATGACTTCCCTGGCGACGACACCCCTATCATCAAAGGTTCCGCCCTGAAAGCCCTCGAAGGCGAAAAGAGCTATCTTGGTGAAGAGTCCATCGAACGTCTCATGGACGCAGTCGATGCATACATTCCCGACCCAGAGCGCGCCATCGATCGTCCGTTCCTGATGCCGGTAGAAGATGTATTCTCCATTTCCGGTCGCGGTACCGTAGCCACCGGTCGTGTCGAGCGCGGCATCGTAAAAGTCGGCGAAGAAGTTGAAGTCGTCGGCATCAAGAACACAATCAAAACCACCGTAACCGGTGTTGAAATGTTCCGTAAACTGCTTGACGAAGGTCGTGCAGGGGACAACATCGGCGCACTGCTGCGCGGTGTGAAGCGTGAAGATATCGAGCGCGGCCAGGTACTCGCCAAGCCCGGCTCAATCACCCCGCACACCAAGTTCAAAGCAGAAGCATACATCCTCACCAAAGAAGAGGGCGGCCGTCACACCCCGTTCTTCAACGGCTACCGTCCACAGTTCTACTTCCGTACCACGGATGTTACCGGTGTTGCCGAACTTCCTGCCGGGATCGAAATGGTTATGCCTGGTGACAACGTCGCCATGACCATCAAGCTTATCACTCCGATCGCAATGGATGACGGCTTGCGCTTTGCTATCCGCGAAGGCGGCCGTACCGTAGGCGCAGGCGTTGTAGCTTCAATTATTGAATAAAT
>Ga0182021_10001905_pt1 | contig 24264 bp, 21 predicted proteins | sample 612E3MmetaG_FD_120493 | JGI IMG/M metagenome (GOLD analysis project Ga0182021, IMG submission 120493) | Permafrost microbial communities from Stordalen Mire, Sweden - 612E3M metaG (Illumina Assembly) | ecosystem: Environmental > Terrestrial > Soil > Wetlands > Permafrost | place: Sweden... | reverse complement strand
TACGGTGACTGTTTCGGATGGTCAGTTGAACTTGATGATTGGCAGTAGTGACGGGGTCTGGGTGATTAATGCTTTGACTGTGGTGCCTTATTCGCCGGCTCCGCCTTAATGTACGCATTGACTCTTGAGAGGTCTAATACCTCCGTTCATTCTGCAAACCGTAACCGAAGTTTTTTTGGCACGGCATGACCGAAGATACCAACATCATCTTTCACGATCAGTTTGATAACGTGATGGTGTTTGGTTATCGTTGATTATAAAAATCAGCTAACTCATTTGGTTCTACCAAGGTCTGATTGTTGACTGTTTCTCTAATTCTTTAAAAGGAATATAGGCTTATCACGTGTTCTGCGCTTAATTCAGTACAACAATTTTCAACTCATCTTCTGATTTGTGGTTGGTTTCCGTTGCTGTTCATCATTTTCCTGCCTCGGTCGTTTCATCTTTTGTAATATCAGTTGTTGAGTTCTCGTTCAAGAAATCTGCTGGAGTAAACAGTAGGTACTGCTCGGCTGAACTTCAAACGGAACTAAGTTGATCTAGAAAGGTTTTTACCCCACCAGTTTCTAATTAGAACTTGAAGTAAGTCTTCAGCGTTTTCTTTTTGTCCTTGATTTTGTGCGTAATCTCTAATCTTTTCTATGATTTGAATTTGGAATTGGGCTTCAAAATTCATGAGCTCATTTTCTATCGTTTTGGAGAGGGCTTCGTTTTTGAAGCATAAACAGAGTAATGTATCTATTGTTTTGGACGTTGCGTTAGGGTCGTGGCCTAATCCTGCCGTTCTTGATAATGTCTCTATCGCGAAGTTGCGTAAGTATTGTGGTACTTTTGGGTCTTGAATTATTCTCGGGAAGTCGTCGTAGAGGTTTTCGTGAAACCATTTGGCTGTTTCTTGATTTTGTATTATGTATGGAAGCGCGGCTGAAAGGATGGAAAGGATACTTTTTCTATTTTCTTCTCCAACTGGGTAGCTGCTAACGGCTTGTTTGAACATTTTTCTGATTTTCTGTTTTCTTAGAAGAGAATCAGAAATAGAGTTTGCGTGTTCGGAAAGCGTTCCTGCAGCAACTTCTCGTGTTTTTACACTAAGAGTTTCGTCTTCCATTAGAGTGATGAGCGCACTGACCTGGTCTTCTGTCAGGCCATGTTTGGGTGTCTCTTCGAACACCTTAACGATTTGTTGCGCTTTAGATGTTAGGGAACAGATTTTTTTTGGTTTTCCGGCTTTTCGCTCTCCCCTTGTTTCATGGCTTACGATTAATGTGTTGTCTTTCAAATCTGTTACAGTTCTGGAGATGTTAGCCGCTGATTTCTTAAGTGCCTCTGCAATTTCGGAGATTGACATTTGTTTGTCTGGGTAGAGTATGTAAATAATGTCGTACGAGCGAGCAATTATTTTAGGCAGGTCTTTCTTTTTCTTGATTTCGATTTGTGACGTGAGGATACACTTCAAACATGTTATTTTCTACAAGTTACTTAATTGTTTAATGCAAGAAAGTGCTTATATGTATTTCTGTGCAAGGATACTGTAAACTTATTTGTCATGGCTTAGCGTTTTGCTTAGATGAGCCTTTTTCCATGTTAACCTAAGGTTTTTTCTCACCCTTAACATGAATATTGCCACAAACTAGACAATTTTTTCTCCGCATTTTTTGCAGAATTTTGGAAAAAGCTTATCTTTTTTTCCTATTAGGTCAAGCTTGCAGTTTTTACATTCCGTGATGATTTTTTCTCCACATTCAGGGCAGTAATTTCCCACCCTTATGGCTTGACATTTTGTACATACACCTTTAGGAAATATTTCCTCAAGTTTTTGATAATTCATTATTTCAGGTGCAAGAAGTTCAGGTTCTTTTTCCATAATCTTCTCCGCTTCAATCCAATCTTTTCTTTCAATAGCGTTCTGTAGAGCTGGGATATTTTTGCTAATATCGTAATAGTTATAGAAGAAAAGTACGACTGGTATCTTTTTACTGACTAAAATATAACATTCCCAAATACCTATACAAATAAGGATTCCAGCAAGAACTACAATTTCAGGATATATTTCGGATATTCCCGCTGATTGCAGAAGCGCATGAGACAAGACTATACCAACAGCTAAAAAAAACGCTCCGTTAATTATTGTTCTATCATCTTGCAAATAACTTGAAAGCATCACATCTGATTTGAAAACTGGTGCTTCAACGTCTTGAGACCACAGTTGCTCTGGATAAGATTTGTTTTTCCCAGAAATCATAAAGTATAGTTTTATCGCCCTTTCAACTGGTTTTATATAATAAATGAGAGTTCCGATTAAACTTCCAAAAGCGATTATAAACACAGCTTGTTGGTCAAGAGAAAGATTACGGTTATAAGTAAAAACTGAAGACAAATAATAGCCCAAAATCAAGTAACTCAAGTTATTAGTGCGAGAAGGCTTTTGACCCATTAATATTGCCATTAGAGACCCCAGTAAAATATGTACTTTGCTTAGAGAAAAATTTTGCCTTTTCTTGTGAGGTTAAACGGCTTGGGACACAAATTAGCCCATGTAAGAGCTAAACTTGCAGCTAGAAAGGTGCGTTTTTCACAGTAGATTTGAATATAATCAAAGGTAAGCAAAAGCTAAGATTGTGATTACTATCGAACCCTTAAAGGAAATTATCGCTACCCAATGTTTTTCATATCTGAATCCAAAAGTTGCAATAAACCACATACAACAAGCTAAAATCAAGGTTATGCTCAATGAGAAAACTTTCCAGAAATTATTGGGCAATGTTACTTCAAGGAAAGGCAACAGAAAATAATTTGCAATTATTGTGATAATGATGTTTTCTATAATAAAAAGAGTGAATAACAAATAGAATCCTTTGTAATGATAATCCCAAAAAGTTTTTCCTTTGCCTTTTCCCATCTGCACGATTGTTCCAGAAAACATAATGGCAATCAGAATGACATCTAATTGAGAGAAAGCATCAACAATTAAGGTCATGATTTTCTCCCTTTTTCTAGTGACTTAAATATGAATGAAAGTAAAGTGTTCATTATTGTTTGCATAATCGCTTTAACAGTTACAGTTATGACCGCTGGAATTGCTCCAAGTTTGAGACTTTTTGTAGGAAATGGATGTCTAATGGTTGTATGTTTCTTTGCTGGAATATGGGCTAAATCTATGTTTAGTCACCGTTCTATTTCTAAATCTCGGTAGCTTCGGGCTGTTTTTTCGATTTTTGCCTTAATTTTTTCTTCCCATTCTTCTTGCGTCATTATGCCCTTTTCTTCTAAGACTTCGACTAGTGCAGCGAGCATGTGACTTACAACGTCATTTTCTTGTTGCAGTTCTTTGATTTGGTCTTTTACTGTTGGTTTTTTGTTCATGGTTCTTCCTTCTTTGTTAAATATCCTTTTTCACTTAAGAAACTGATAACCATAGTTCTGATAACCTCGCTATCGCTTTCCCCAAGTGAGCCTTTTAAATTGTGGATTTGATTGAATATTCCTTCTGGAAGGCTAACTAAAACTTTCTTCATTACGCATACACCTCGACAATTCGCTTAGACATTTGCTTCTCTTTCAAAGCTTCCTCTTTTGTGGCTTCTTTAACTAAAACGTTCCAGTCATTTTTGATGTTTAATCCTGAGGCTTGAGCTGGAGTCATCTTAATAGTTTGGTGATTTCGGACATAGTTATAGTGGACTACCCAGCCGTCTAAGAGGGTTTTCACAGTTTCCATATCTTTTAGCCCTCTGGTTGGCTTCAATCGGTCTTTTAATGTGCTATGTAAACGTTCTACTGCATTTTGGTTGTGAACGTTTCGGATACCAACTCTTCTTATTAATTCTGGTCTACCTTCCTTTTTCATTGTACGGAAAACTTTGTTGTATCCATCAACGTATGCTGGAAGTCCGTCACAATAGATTGAAACGGGTTTTGTCTTTGTTACTCTGATACTTTTCTCGAATACTGCAATAGCGTCTTCTGTTGTGCGTGAACCACTCAAATGAGAGCTGACAATCATTTTGGTTTGTAAGTCTATCATTTGCCAGAACCATTTTTGAACGCCTTTACATTTGATTGCTGTTTCATCTAAATGGTAAATGCCTAAAACATGAGGGCTAAGCGTTTCAACATATTTAGAAACTAATGCTGAGTACTTCATTATCCATTTCCAAACTGCCATTTGGCTAACGTTGACTCCGTAAAGTTTCTCAATTTGGGTTTCGATTTTTCGGACGCTTAACCCTTCAAAATACAGATCAATGCTAGAAGAGATTATGCGTGATTGGGTTCTCATTTTGGGGAAGTCTGAACCTTCTGTAAATCTGTGACCGCATTCTTTACACTTATAGACTTGATCCCCTTTAACTGAACCGTTCTTTACGATGTTTTCGCTTTGGCAATATTTACAGTTCATTACCTATCACTTACTTATGTATATCCTATAGTGCATATTTAGTATTTAAGATTTGTGTATTTCCTTTTTTCTAATAGCAATGAACAAGAAAACAAAGAAAACAGCGTTTCAAGTAGGTTCTTTATTATTTTTTATTGGTGTCGCATTAGAGATACTGTCTTTAGGTTTTTTTGGCAATCCAGAACATTCGCCTTTCTGGATACTATTTGCGTTTGGTGCGATATTTTTGCTATTTAGTATGGTGCTTGTAGCTATAGGTGCAGATTGAGGTTCTTTTCTTGCATTACTAAGCAATTCAACCATTAAAGCGATTTCGCCCATCCATGCAAATACAAACAATGCAATTGTCAAACCTAGATTGAGATTGTTCAGTCTGAGTCCTTCAACTTCAGTTGCGGATGCCACATGAATTTTAATTTGGTCAAAACTGTAAACAATCGCGTTATAGGGGTCGGTTTCATTGGCTATTTCAATAATGGGGTAGTAATCACCTGATACTGGAAAATAAATTGGTTCTACCATGTATGTAGGTGGTACTGAATGCCAGTCAGCAACTGGTTTGAAAGGGCTATCGTTTTGGGTATAGTTATCATTAAAGGTAAGAATGGTTGAACCTCCCCACCCTGTAAGTAATGTTGTATTGGCGCCAATTGTTGTTTTTTGGCTAGAGGGTAATGCTTGCGGAAAGCCAACACTAATTACAGTGTTATATGGAACATAACTCATACATGTAGCATTGATTACCAAAATATCTGTGCCCTCTGAGAGAGTGCCATTAAATTGAAATAGAAATTTAATTGTACATAGTCCGGTTTGGTTACCAAATATAGGCATAAACATTGAATCAGGGTAAGAAATTACAACAGGAAGATTGTTTGAATTTTTTGGAGAATTCCAATTAAAGAATGCGCAAGGCACATTATTTACAATGACTGTTACATAGGCAGTCGTGACAAGAAGAGCGACCAACGAGAATGTGATTATGATTATTACGCCTAACGTGAAGAGCCGCATAATTAGCTGTTGTTTGGAAGAACAGTTAAATTTTTGGGTTTACCATTCATGACAAATAAGTTTACAGTATCCTGTGCAAGTAATTGATAAATGCAATGTTTAATGTTTTCGAAAAAGAAGGGATTGAAATGAAAAATTACACAAAAAGAATGGCGCAAAAATTTGTAGACATTGTGTGCTCTCAAACAGCAGTTAGTCCAGTGTCTGTCTCTTGTCGATCTTCTGTTGTCTGTCTACAAACCCTGCTAACAGTTGTTTTTGTGAGCATTTGGAGGCTTTAGTGAATGAATAGTGAAACAAGAATCCTCGCTAAGCTTAGAGCGCATAAACCCTTTACAGAGATTAGGACGGAAGAGTCTTCAATATCAAAGTTGTACGAGGTTGCTGGACAATATCTGGACGAAATCAATTCCGAGCTGGACGCCAAACGCGAGGAAACTCGGAAACTGGAACATGCGGAAACGAACCTTGGAGCAAACGTTGAGGCGCTTAAGATTGAGCGCGGACGTTTAGCTAACGAGAATGCCGCACTGTCGAAGAATTTGGACTCCGTCAGGAATACTTTTCAGAAGACAACTGTAGAAGTGACAGGGCTTCAAGAACATCGCGACAAAGTACTGGCTGAAATAGAAGTGCTTGCGGAAAGGGGATTTACCGCTGAAATCATGGGTAAATTAAGGACGGCTAATAGGAACGGGGCAGAGGTAGACGCTATCTTGACAACGCAAGGAGGAGTTCGTGAACTCGACAATGAGATTGCAACTTCAGAGAAAGCAAAACGTGCCTTAAATGATGAATTAATTGCGCTCCAGAAAAAAGCTCAAAGAATAAAGAAGAAACTTGCGTCAAAAGAAAACAAGTTGGACTTGGTTGAAACCCAGTTAGCAATATCTCAACAGGTTGTCGATGTTGTGAATGCAGCCATCAGGGATGGCTATTCCCCTGAACAGCTTAGAGCGATGATCCTTCTTCTTAGAAAGTTGGAAATACAAGCAAACCCAACCCAGTCGATTAATCACTTGTTGCAGTGTCTGGTAGAAGCAAAAAACCTGCTGAGTCTAAAAAATAAAGTTAATTTGGCCGAATCTAAGTTCAACGAGTTGCTGAAAGCCGAGGCTGAAACAAAGGCAAGAATTGAGATTTTGCAAAATGCTTTTCTAAGTGAGATGGCGAGCGCAGGAAGAACCAGCGAAAAAACGATTGCTTCCGTTGCTCTTCATTTAGAAACCGAATTAAGCAGAGTTGTATCATCGTCCGTAGATGCAATAAGAACCGCAAGCAGCACTGTAAATGAGGCATTACGCTGTGAAGTTGACGAACTAGGCAGGTTAAAGGAAGAAAAAGGCAAACTTGAGAGCTTTTTGGAGCCAGCCCATATTTTGCTTGGAATGGTTGGGTCTTCTGAACTTCTTAAGACCATCTCGGCAGCATTGGTGATTGCTCTTCTCCAAAACATTGCAATGTGGTGTGATCTAAAGTCCCCCGACGCTGAAATAGGTGCCCTATATGATACCGTAGCTAACGAGTTTCAACATTGTGAGTACGCAATTCCAAGATTCCGGATTTCCGCCCTACTCAGGCTTGCAGCTGAAGGTGTAAACAAGACAGAATCACATCATCTGAAGGAGAAATCCCGATGAAGAAGCTAAATTTCCTATCTTCAAACCTTTTTTAAAAGAGGAAAAATGATGTGCCGAAGAGAAAAATCCATGAAAGCGTCACCAAATTGTTGCTAGGGCAATCCTATACGCACGTCGACGAAATAATTGATTTTCCAGTGAAGTTTTTGGGTCCATCACATCGAAAATTGTTTCATACCCTCCCCGAAAGCTTCTTGCTTGGCTTGTTAATGAGTGGCGAAATAAGAGGCGGATTGGCTGGCCTCTTACACGTGCTCACTGACAATATTGATAGCAACACTAGGAAGGAAATAAACAAATTATTCAATAATAGAGGTGACAGAAATTGTCGGAAAAAAAGACAAAAAAGAAGAAAAAAGAATCAGTGATGTACTTAATTGACTATGACCTGCCAAAAAGTCTATGCACGAAAGAATTTTACCGAAAACTAAAGGACCCTAAATTTAAGGGAACTAAATCAACCAAAAGTGTAATACTATCAAAAGACCTGAAAAAAGCAAAAGCTATACATAAAAACGCATCAGATTGTGGCAAGTCCAACTTATATTTGGTAAAGAAACTAAAAGCATAAGTTGCTTTCCCCTATTTTTTTATATTTTATAGTCTTATAGAGGTCCTCCGAGTTTTCATCAACGATTACAATTTTTATGCAGCCTTTTTTGATAGCGTGTACACATCGAACAAACTAAAGCAATTAGAGACTTCATTCGTGCTTCCCATCAAGCTTCGGCATTTCTCAATTAGATTCATTTAGGTATCGTCCTTGACTTTTTTCAATATGAAAAATCTATGGTAAGGGACTTCGAAAACTCTATATGTTTTTTGAATAATAAATCCAATTGCTTCGATATCTTTTGTAATTCGTTTTAGTGGGTAACTTGCTTTTCCTATCTCCCAGTAATGTTGACCGTCAAACTCATGTTTTGGTATTCTGAGCATTGGTATTTGGACAAGTTTTTTGACCTCGCGGATAGCAGGCATTTGAAAGTATAATTGATACACCCAATTCGCATCAGGAATAGATAGCGCAACATGTTTTTTTGAAACACGATAAAGTTCTCTTAAAGATGTTTGAAATTGACTATATGGCAAATGCTCGAGTACCTCAAAACAAGCCACTGCATCAAATGAGGAAGCTGAAAAAGGTAAATTGTTAATCGAACCTACTGCATCTGGGTTCAAACAAGGGTCAATATCCATGGCAGTAATATTGTAACCATTATTGCACAAATAATCAAGAACAAAGCTGTTACCTATGCCTATTTCAAGAATCGAAGAAGGCTCAAGAATAGTTAGTTCATTGATCTGGTTCCAATAACTAATGAAACGTTCTTTAGAATTGTATGATCGGCTGAAGTAATGGTTTGGCTTAACCTGCTGTCTCATTTTCTTGCAACTACCCAAACAACAATGGGATATCTTTCTTCGTTGTATGTAGCCACAATATTCTGTGGACTCCATGTACTGTCGGGAATATCCAGTTGCCTAAGCCTCTCGCTCGCAAAACAAGCTAAAATTGCAGCACGGTTGCCCCATCCGCCGAAAGAAAGTATTTTGGAAAAGGGTTTACAAAGATGTCTTAGAGCCTCTGGCGAAAAACGCCAAAGGTCTATAGGGTTACGGTGAATATAGTTTATGAAACAAGTTGTGTGTATTGCAACGCCATTTTCTCTTAGAACTCGGTATGATTCCTCTATGGCTTTTTTCGGATCTAAGAGATGTTCTAGTACTTGATCACTAATGACATAGTCAAAACTAAAGCTGTCAAATGGCAAACATTGTAGATCAACTTGAGGGTATTTTGCATCAATGACTTCTGCTTTTTCGTCTGCTAATGTGCGGAAACCCTCAATACCGCTTACGCCCAAAATCTTCCCGCGGAGAGGCAAGAGATTATTTCCTTGTAAACACTTCTTTATTTGTTTATACATGTAATACCTTGTCAGATTTGCCATTTTCTTGGAAACTCCTATGATCCGTCAATTAACCGCTCAGCGGTGCTCCATGTCTGATTGCTGAATTTAACCTTCAACTCTGCTGTTAACAGAATGATCCTTACTTTTGTTGCGAGCGTTAAGAACCAAAAGGAACCATAACACAAAAATGAAAATTGTTATCATTAACGCTAGGTTTTGAGAGCTAATAAGCGATGAAAGTGAAGCAATCGGTAATTCGAGATTCCAAATTGTCGGATATCCATAATTGACGGAACCATCGAGGTTGAGGTATTTGCCCACTGCTACAAAACCCTTTTCGTCGGACATAGATACTTCGTAGGCAATTTCACCTTGCAACTTTAGTGATCCGCCGCCTTGCTTTATTAAATCCGAATATGGATAGTCGATAACCGAATTCTCGAATTGAACCGTGCCGTTAACGTTTATGAAGGGCGTTTTTACAATTAAAATCATACTTGAATTTGAATAGATCGTGGCTTTTTTTATGTTGTGCCATGTAGTATTTTCGTTTGTTGGGTGGACAGTGGATGTCTCATTGAGAGAGTAGTTTTGAGAAAAAGTAACCGTTACTTGAGTATCCTTCGGTATAATGATCTCGGAGTATTGAGCTTGAAATGGATGCAGAGTTGCAGTGCCACTCAATGAAATGACAAAATCGTTTGGTGAGTTAAGCGCCAGTTGCTGGGTATCTGCCAAAATACTAGTGCCATTCGCTAGTTCTATTGAATATGTAAAATCTGTAAAATTATAACCTTTGAATAATGTTGCATCTGAGCCTATGTCAATGCTACCTTTGAGCTTTTCATCGCCCCTTAACGTTATTGGATAACTCGTTATATTCTTATTCTGGCTGAGGTAATCCGAAAGCAAAGCATCGAATGATTGTAGAAAAGTGGTTTGATAATTGTTTATATTTGGAAAGTTTTTGTTTGGGATAGCGAGATCAACATATGTTAAGACTCCCGCGCCAATGTTCTTCACAAATATGAATGGAGCTAATGGTTCACCATTGAACGTGTACCAAGAGGTCACTTGAACGCTATTGTCGAAGCTTTCTTTGTTCGACATATTAAGCACTGTATCAATCGGCACAATGTTTTCTTTATAAACTATCCCGTTAGCTGAGACAGAATCAGGAACTGAATAATGTAACCCATTCCACAGAGCCAAGTAATTACCTACCGCTCGAATATGGAAAGGGAAGTTCTGTTCCGCATAATTCGAAGCCGCGCTGTCATATTGTGTGGATCTGGGACCAGTGAAAATGAGTGTATCGTTCAGATAAACCTCACACGTAGTAGGATTAGGAAATAGCAATTCAAGTTTCTGCCAACTTCCTGGAGAAATATCGCCGATTCCATAAACTACTTTACCGCCATCATAGAAATAATCGATTTTGTAGTCATTATTCCACAGAGTTATTGCTGAAGAAATGCCATCACCCAATATCATTAGCTCGCCCACCGAGGAGCGGTTCTCTGCCAGATTAAACCAGGTACCAATAGAGAAGGGGAACTCTCTAGTCCCTTCTCTTGGATGCGTCATATCAAGAATGCCGCCGTCAAGGGTAGAATTAAGCATCAGGCTATTACTCCCATTGTAAGAATACGCTTTGCTAATGGAAACGTCACTTTCACTCAAAGAGCTCGAAGGCACAATGGTCCAATTTTTGAGGTCACTACTAGAGAGCCACTTCTCCTCAAAAAGATTTTTCATCGCGCTTCTAAGCTTGATTAGATCCGAAAAATAGCCATTATTTTGACTCAAAACTATTAGGTGTCCACCATTGCCAATCCAGTTTAAGTACTTTGAGGTGACAAAATCATTAGGTATATCGCCAAGTGAAATGGCTACTTTGCTGTTTGAAAAAGCTGCATCATCCCAACTGAAGCAAACTCTGTAAGAGATGTCTAAGTAATCCAACAGGAGCAAAGAGGCTAGAGCCGTAGTTGAATTATTCGGTATGATTACAGACACTGAAAGATTATTGCTTGAAGTTTTGAACACTTGAGGAACTTTCAGAATCACTATTTCGGAATTGTTATAGATCACAGGTAGAATATCTAAAAGAAGTTGCATGTACGTATTCTGAGATTCTTGAATTTGTATTAGATCCTGTTTTGTTACGTAAATATAATCTACATAAGAAAGCATGGCTTTTGGAATTGTATTAGTATCCGAACTGAAAGGCAGCCAATATTTGTTGATAGTTGTTGCACCAGTTAATCCAACTTTAGCATTTGATTCAGAGCTATAAGTTAAAACTACAGTGGAGGAATTAACATTGGATTTGAGGAACTGTAAGGCTTCCGATTCATTAGTTGACAAAACATACGTTCCCAAGCCGTCATTACTCCAATAGCTTGCTGACAGAAGCACAGAGCCTGAACTCGTGAGGATCAATAAACCTAAGCCGATAGCTAAAATCTGTTTTTTGGTATCATCCTGCTTCGCATATGAAAATAATTTAATAAGACCGTAAGCTGCGATTATTGAGAAAACAATTGCGCCAAAGGCAAAGATGACCCTTCTTTCCAAGTATATGGCATAACCTAATGTATTGGCTATAGTTATTGCCTTGCCAAAAAAGAAGGCAAAAAGTAAAGCCAGAATCAAAAATACTAAGACTTTTAGCTCTCTTGTATCAAATGATTGTTTAAATGAAACAAGTTGTGTGGCAAGGTATATCACGCTAATGAGCAAAGGAACGCCAAATACTATGGGCATAAAATAGGTGGGCAATGCCCCAAGAGTGTAAATATTCCCCGATATGACGTTGTTCCCGTCTATATAAGCTGCCTTCCAAATTAGTGTTAGAGTAACATATGAGAATATTATAATCGTAGCAGAAAAGAGCCTGAAAGATTTCTTAGAAATTAATGCTTTCGCGTAACGTATTAATGTCATCATACGGATTTGAAGCTTTAGAGAACCGCCAAGTTTCATGAGTAATATTGAAAAGACGAACAACACGGCAGAGAAGAAAACCATGTATTGTTCATAAATCGGACTATAGACTCCGAATGACATTACCACACCTATCAAAACCCCCAATGTTATAAAGGTCAGGTCTTTTATTCTGGAGAAACCGAGCAATATGGCAGCGAGGAAAAAGACGGAGAGGGAAATGATCTCGGGGATATGTATTAAAAATAGATTTGCGACTAACAATGTTTCAATAGCATAAAGAATTTTGGATTTCTCTTTGTAGATTAGCAGAGCGGCGATAGCCAGAACCGAAATCGTATCTAATACTGCAGGAGCATAAGCATAGAAAACGGTCGAAGTGTAAACAGAGTTTATCTGTTGAGTTGTTCCACTTGCAACTGAATAAAATGAGTTTAGTAGCGATTGCGTATTGCCTGAAAGACTGGGCAAGACAAGGAAAGTGAAGCTTCCAAAGATCGCCCAAACAAATGTTGCCAGTGATGCAACTTTCTTGCTATGACTCAGCTTTATTGCGAAAAAATAGAAAGCCAAGATTGTGAATATGCTAAGTAACCCTAAAAGATTGTCGGAATTTATTATTGGGAGTCCCGAAATTTGGCTAACCACAAGCAAGTGAATTGAAAAAAATGGAGGATAGGATGTAATCCCAAATCGACTTAGTTCTCCTGTTTGTGCATGAGCCGCAATTGATGCCTGATCCCACATGTCACCGTTTGGAACTGCAAAATTGCTCAACAAGAAAACGGAAAACGCTATTGATAACTGGAATAGGCAAAGAAGTAAAAGCAAAGTCTCAGTAGAGCCTATTTTGATTCTAATGCTACATATCCACCGGTAATGTGGTTGCTTAATTCTATCATAAATAGTCTTAATGATGACTGCAAAGATGATTGCGATGTTTATTGTTAGCACACTTGTTAAGATTGATTGAGAAAAAATCACTGCGACAAAGCCAGTAATTGTGTTAACGAAGATACTCAAAAGGACTGACAGCGTTGAAATCGAAATGCGGTCGAGTCGGTGTTCAAATGATGATAGGATTGCGTAGCCTGGAAGGAAAATGCTGATCATTAATCCAGCGAAAAATCGCAACCAACCCGCGAAGCTTATTGATGATAATCTAACGAAAATATTGTTCTCCATGCTAGGAATTAGCTGAACTAACAAAATAGCAAGTATATATGTAATCAATAAAAGAACGTCAGGCGATAACGCTTTAAACCTTAGTTCCAGAGTACTTTTCCTGTCAAAAACAAAAATGTTCAGTATTAAGACTAAAATCATTGAGAAGATAATTATTGAAAACAGTTTTGTAGGAATATCAAGATAATTATACATAAACCATATTGAAGGTACGCATGCAAGAATTACTGCTAGAAGTGTACTAAATCTCATGCCAAATCAACAGCAAAACAGTGTACTAATTCAAATCCATGAACATGTTGTAGTCTGACAAAAGTCGTTGACAAGAAAACGGAAAGTCTTCTCATATCAATCATTCAATAGTGACCTTGCTTGATGCAGGCTTGGTATAAGGGAATTAAGAAATGCCTCGTTATGCTATCCCATGAATAATTATCAATCTCTTTACATTTTTCAGATGGTCGACCATAGTCTTTATCGCAAACAACCTCGAGAGCTTGCAGAATATCAGATGACGTAAGTTTTGAAACGGTACACATATCTACAATCACGCTTGGAAGCGCTTTTTTCACCATTTTACTTATTACAACACTAGTCCCAACAGCTAAGCTCTCATAAACCTTCAATGGATTTACAAATTGAGGGCAACCAGCCCGGATTTCAGGTGGATTTAATGCCAGAGTGGCATCACAGATTGACATTAGGGCGTACACATTCTTCTGAGGAATCTTTCCCAGAAATCTTATTCTCTCCGGAAATCGAGACTGAACTGCCCGAACTTTGCTTTCTAAAGGTCCATGTCCGGCTATAATAAAAAATAAAGGTTGAATCTCTAATGAGCAAATTAAATCAAGGAGGACATCAACGCCTTTGTCTTTAGTTAAGGCGCCGAAATACCCTATTACTTTTCTTTTTTCGAAAAACGATTTGTTGATGAACTCACATTTATGTAGAGTAGACTTAGATGCTAATGACGCATCATACCCGTTGGGCATGACAACTATCTTATTTATTTCGTTTTTGTTAATTGGTATGTGTTGGGCTATTATAGGATTAATAATGAGAAATCGGTCACAGTTTCTTAACGCGTATCTTAGCGAAAAGTACTGAAACAGCTTATCATCAAAGCGAGTAGGATATTCATGAAGCTCGCATATTGTGGGGATGCTGAATTTCCGCCCAACAAATAATCCCCAGTCATTCCACAGAATACCACAGCCTAATCTCTCCTGAACAATGTTAATTTGTTCACTCGCAACCAAATTTTTCAGGTTTTTCCAGACCAAGAAAGGATTACGCGGTAGAGCAACTAAATCTATGTTGTCCGAAAGTTTGGAGCTTTCTTTTAAAGTTATCGAAGCTATTGAGATGTGTGAGACTCCATTTCTAATCAACGCTCTAGCAATTGCCAAAGTCCGAAAACCTCCGGGGTACGAGCCTCCTAACTCAAAACTTGGGAAATACCAAAGTAAGTTAATTCCCATCTTCATTTTATCACCATTATTTCTTTCGAAGTAATTTTAACTTGAAGAAATAGAGTTCCGCTGGGTAGGATAACATGTAACTTTCTATTTCGCCGTCGGTTACTCTTCTGTTAACCTGCGTCTTGACGTGCTCTTTCCAAGTACTCTTAAGATTTATCAAATTCCAAAAAACTGCTTTTGCTAATGAATGAATTATCATTGAACGACTTTGAATAGAAACATAAAAGGAATTAATTGCATCTATCAACATAAGGATAGGGATCCTAAAAAAGAGACTAGATAGCGCGTAATTTTTTATGAATGTTCGAACTGCATCTCTAAAAACTACGTAACCAACATCGACCTCGTTTCTAAGAACTAGCCTTGAAGAGTGCCCTTGATAATGGTAACAAATTGATTTACAATTGGTCACTATTCTATATCCAATCAGGCGTGCCCTCCAACTCAGATCCATATCACCTGTGAACTGTTTTTCATCGAAAAGATAGCCCATCTTTTCAACTAGCGCCCTCCGAATTACGAGAGCCGTGCCAGAGGCATAGAAAGCGCCTTCGAAGAGATGGCCATCATTTTTAAAAGGCTCATCCCCATTTCTTTTGCCATAAACCCCCAAAAAGTTGCCATTTATCGTCAGTTTATTCCTAATGTCTATGATCTGGCTCTGGCAAATGCCAACCGATGAATTAGAGTCCATCGTACTTACCAATTCTTCAAGCCAAGTATGGGAAACATATGTGTCGTTGTTCAAGAGAGCTATGTAGGTACCTTTCGTATGTTCGATTCCGGTGTTATTGCCCTTGCAGAAACCAAAATTATTGGAAAGAGCAACTATGGTTTTGCTAACGATCGCGTCTCTTTTCTTAGCAAATGCATTTGCAAGTCTAAGACTATCATCTGTTGAAGCGTTATCAACAAAAACTAATTCAAAATTACTAAAAGTTTGGTCCTGTAGAGAAGAAAAGAGTTTTTCCAAGAATGGCGCACCATTAAAATTGATTATTAGAACGGAGACCTTAGGCTTAATTGTAAATGAGCCTCCTGTGAGTTATTAGAACCAAAAATAACACCACATTAGCCTTAATTAAAGCAACATTATTAGTGTTAATTGTTTATTCTTGCGACACTGTATTTTGTTGCAGCTAGGAATCCCTTGGCCGTATTTTCTGCATCGAATCGGTTAGTAACTATATCTTTTGACTTCTTACCCATCTCTTTTCTGCGTGTTGCATCATCTAGCAAAATCTTAAGGGCGACATACATTTCTTCTGAATTAGCTTCTTTGACTAAGAAGCCATTTTCTCCCGATTGTATCATTTCTTGTGCTGCTTGTGAAGCTTTAGTAGCGATTACAGGCAACCCGCAAGCCATAGCCTCATTTATGACAAAACCCCAAATATCTTCTAGAGTTGGTAATACAAAAATGTCCGCAATTGAATACATCACCGATAGTTTCCTTAGGCTTAACCCAGAATGGACAATTCTAAAGTCACGAAGCTGTACTGCATTAGCGAGGTTCCTCAAATTTGATTCTGAGATACCGCTTCCCAAAACTAATAATGCCGCATTAGGGTACTCTTTTTTTATTTTTTCATAGGTATGCAAAAGATATTCAACGCCTTTCCTCTCAATTAATTGACCCACATAAAGAATGAGAACTTTTCCTCTAACCCCTAACTCAGTTGTCAACTGATTTGCATATTCTTTATTTTTATCTAAACTTTGGGTAAATAGCTTGTTATCTATGGAGTTGGGTGCAATAAACACTTTTTCTGGATCAGCTCCTAAACTAATGACATAGTTTTTTGATAATCTTCCAGGAACTATTATTGATCCTGATTTTTTTATGAATAATGTCCTCAATGGTCTACTTATTTTTCCAAGGATTGATTGAGGTTCTGTTATTCCTTCTGTCCAATAAATTAATGGGATCTCCGACAATCTAGCTAAAGCAAAGGCAAGCCATGTGGTGGGATCAGTATAATCGCTCAGAATTAGAGCCTGAGGTTTGTTTGAAACAAGTTCCTTAACGATCGATAGATTCAGACTTTGATCGCCTATTGGCGTCTTAACCGGTATTCTGCGAAGAATTTTATATTTATAATTATAGTCTCTGGGCCACAAATCCCAATTGCGCGAACTGAGATTAGCTGAGCAATAGTAGATTATCAAATCTATTTGTTGAGAGAGCGCCTCGAATAGAGGGTGTCTATACGGCGCTATAGTGTTATGTATTATGGCTAGTTTTAATCGATGCATTCTTTAAGCCCAAGAGTTGTATTTTCCGTAAATTCGGCGGAGGCGCTTGACGCAACTTCTCTGTAAAGACTCTGAAGCCTATCAACAACCTTTTCCACAGTGAAGTTCTCCATTACGAACTGTTTACCCTTCAGACCCATTTCTGTAGCTTTACCAACATCAGTTAGTAGACAGAGAATACTTTTTGCTAGTATATCTGCATTTTCAGGGTCAACAAGCAAACCTGTTTTTCCATTTATTACTAGGTTTTCAAGACCGCCAACTTTCGAGGCAATCACTGGTTTGCCGCAAGCGTACGCTTCAAGAACTGTCATTGGAAAAGTCTCATATCTTGAAGGCTGCACATAGATATCTGCGTCAACGTATGCTGCGAGTTTGTCTTTTCCATACAAAGGACCTAAAACCAGCACCCTATTCTCGACTTTAAGAGTCTTAATCAAAGCTTCGAGTTCAGAAATATAGCCATCGTCAGGTCCTACAATCACAAGTCTGACACTTTCCATCTTTTTATATACACCCTCAAAAGCCCTAACAAGGACATCAATGCCTTTTATCCGGTGAATTCGACCCAAATACAACACAATTTTCTCAGCACAGCTTATGCCAAACTTTTTTCTGAAAACACCTTTAGACGGCAAATTAGCGTAACGTGATACATCTAGGCCATTAGGAATAATAGCAATCTTGTGAGCAGGTACATCATTGAATCTATACTGTTTAGCTTCAAACTGATTAAGAGCAATAACCATAGAAGCGCCCTTCACACATTTGAGGCCAAACATCAAGAACAATGTGTTTTTCAGCAATGACCTGAGTCTGCCATAGGTAGTGTCAGCTAATGATCCATGAGCTTGAACGACATATTTGATATTGAATTTTCTTGCAAAATAAGCAACAACAATGCCTTGAAAGCTCATATAGTCGTGTATGTGAATTATGTCAAATTCTTTTAGATGCCCCTTCGCGGTTGAGATTATGGAAGGAGTTAAGAAAAAAGTGTAGTAGTGCATTATGTAATGGAAGTAGTCCACCTTAATTCCGTCAACAAGCATAAAGTTAGCTTTAGTTCCAATTCTTGTTTCAGCATCCAAAGCGTCAGAAGTATAGACTTCAACTTCATTACCATGTTGTACTAGGTCTTTGCTCAAAATATAGACGACTTGCGTCACTCCACTTCCAACATTTTTAGGTTGTGGAGGGAAAATGGGACACACTTGCAAAATCTTCAATTCTTTTAGTCAACTTGGTGTTCTGAAAAAGCTAAGACTTTCCTGAAGAGAGTTGGTATAACGTCCGAATAATGATTCCATGAGCGATTGTTTGAAAATACTTGAAATTCAAATTGGAAAAACCTAAATCTCTCAAAGAACTTCTGTGATTCTGTTAATATTATTTTGATTCCAAACTAATTGTTCCAGCCGTATGGAGGTTTAAAATGTAAGTTGGAAAGGTCATGAAAATTTACTACCTTAGCATTATCTTTTTCTAATAAAACGATGTTGATGTGGTCAGACAAAGAACTTCTCGCGAATCTTGCGAGAAGAGGAATTCTAGCTTCGTTAAATCCCATTAATCTTGCTCCCACTCGATCTACATAAATAGGGTCAGTTCCACATATCACTGTGCCACTTCTTTTGGCTCGAGGGGCTAGCGGTCCTTGTCCCTCACCTCCAATAATGCCATCTACCAAAATGAACATTTTTCGCTGCGGTGTTTCTTGAATTTGACCATTTTTGTCGGCAAATATTGCAATTTTGTTAATATCTAACACTGATCTCCAAATTGTATCGTTTCTGCACCAATTGCCACTATGCACGAAGCCACTTCCTCCTGATTCATTCGCAAACTTACGGTTGCCTCCACACAACTTAAATAAATTCCCGTAAAGATTTGCCCCTAAGCCTCTGCTCAAGAGATAATCAGAATATACACGATTGAATTTGAGTGAGAATGCTTTGAATATTGAAATCTGCTCTGGATATTCATCCCCACCTCTTGATGGAGGGCCAACTCGATAGTGAGGTATTGAGCTTTTTTCTCCTATAATCCCTATCATGTTTTTGAGTGAAATTGTTACACCAGCTTTCATGTGCGTTTTAAGCTTGGGTAAGTTAATTATAACGTCGGATTCTAACGCAGTCTTAGAAACCGAGTAAACATGGTGGCCTTCTCTGTGAAACGATACGGTTTTCCGCCTATCATAATCGGCACCATAAAAATTTTTATAATTCGAACCAAATTCCTCAAGATTGCTTTTCTTTCCCAAGTCCACACAAGCATATCCTTTTGGGTCCCCAGACAGAATGTGCCGCTCTACTATTGCACCATTCTTGTGGACAACCTTCTCTCTTCTCAAGTCGCAAAGTTCTAACGGAACTGAGAAATTACTTTTTAAGTATTCCACTGTTGCTCTCAAACCAGTTGTCTCTACCAGTTTTTCAAAGTTCGCGTCATTTTGAGGAGCATCAGCTATTACTATTTTGCCACCGTCACCAATTGCCTTGTACGCATAGTCAACAACTGTCCTAATTATTGCAGGGTGAGTTACTACGGCGAAAACTGAACCGCCTGAAAGGTTCCTATCTAGAACCAGATTGGGCTTAATCATAACTTTATCGCCTTTCTTGATTACTTCAGACAAAGGTGACCACTCAGACGTGTTACGGTTAAACCGGTCTAGATTCATTAGCTCAAATATCTTCCGAATTGCCGCATAGACCTTATTTGTTTCGTCAACGCCGCAATCAAAAGGTTTCTCTGGATAATTCTTTGGCGGATTAAAAGGAATTTTATTTGGATAAGTGATAGAATCATCCAAAGAAGCCCAAACTGCACTTTCGTTTCTTGTTAAATTAGCGCTCAAAAACAACACTTTTTAAAAATCAATTATTGTCGATCGTTTAAAGGCATTTTAACTTTTGAAATTACTGCCTTGAACTTTCCGCTATTCTGTCGGTGTATTGAATTGACAAATTCAATTTCAATTTCCATATTATCGCCGAGCCGTTTTCTGAATTCATCTAAGAGATACGAACTGTCTTTATTTGAGTACCCGATTCTAGGTACAATTCTTACTATTACTCTATCAATACTTTCTTGGATAATTTGGCTTTCCTTAATGTGGATGGTTTCTTTGAAGATATGATCCAAACGTCCCAAATATGCACCATTTTTTGTAATAAGAACATCATCGATTCTACCGATAACTTCCTTAACTAATGGAAGCGTTCTACCACATGAACACAAGTCACTTGTGGGTTTAGCTATGTCTCCAACTTTGTATCGGATCAACGGAAAAGCAGGGTTTATGAAATTGGTGCAAACCATTTCGCCCACTTCGTTTTGTGATACCTCCTCGTTGTTCTCGAGAAATTCAATTATGCCATATTCGGAATCAATATGAAGCCCACCTAATTCGCATTCTCCCATAGAAGCCGCTAACTCAGTTGAGCCATATCTGTCAAAGACCTTACAATGAAATGCTTTCTCTATTGAGCGCCTTTGATAAGCAAGTAAAGTTTCAGAGGATGTGAAAATTCCTTTAAGAGGAATTGGCTTTTCTGAATTTTTAATCATATATTCTGCAACAACATAGACAAGAGAAGGATACCCTTCAATATACCAAGGTTTTAGCTCTCTTATTTTTTTTATATAACAAGGCAAGTTTTTATCTTTCAAATGATGCATTGAAAAAAGGTACTGATTCTCTGAGCGGTTTACTCTCCAGAATGGAGGTCCCTTCTGGTCCAACGGGACAATTAGTCTGCCGCCAAAAGTTATATGAGTTTTCGTGGAATTTAGGTCACCAGTCCTGCGTCTTATTCTCTCGACGAATGCGTATTCTTTCATGGTTGCATCCTTACTCCAGACGATGCTGAGGGCTGTTCCAGTTGTGCCACTCGTATGATGAATATCATAGCCAAATCTGGAGTATCGACTGGAAATGAGTTTGTCTGAATTGGCCCTGATTTCTTCTTTGGTTAGAATTGGTATCTTTTTGATATCATCAATTGTTTGAATAACATCGGGTGCTATTCCGTTTGCTTTGAATTTACTATTATAGTAGGGAACATTTTCGTAAGCATATTTTACAAGTTGACGCAGCTGCTTGAGTTGGAGCTCGTCCACTACTTTTTTATCAAAACGTTCAGATTTCTCAATTTCTTGCAAAGTTTCCTTAAAATGGCTAGTATATTTCTTTCTAGCCAGTATATTTCCATATGAAGACACGATTAGATTCTGGATGGGAACTGGAGACTTACTATAGATCAATTCTTGCAAATTACGCATTTATTCAAACAACAGTTTTGAGATTTTCATTTTTTGATTGTTGCTGAACTTTTTTGACTATCATGTCCATTGTTCTAATAGTTTCCCTGCTTTCTTCAGGTGTAACTGGAACCGGTTTGTTGTTTGCCACGCTGTCAACGAATTTCTCAATCATTATGTCGTGTCCAAGCATGGGTTTGCGAAAGGCAACTCTTGAAACGTTTGACGCTACACCCTTGATTATTTGACTTGCTGTACTCAAAGAGTATAAGGCAGCAGAAGTTGCATTGAGTTCACCGAGTTTTGACCTAGTTAACAACATACTCTCAAGGCTAATGGTTATTACTCCTTCCGACCCAAATAGGTCTACCTCGCTTGAAGTGTAGTCTCCTGCATGGGAAACATATATTGATGCATTCATGAACGGCCCTTCAAGTTCTATCCTGTAATCATCGTAAAGAATCCATGGAAAGTCCAGCGTTTTTCGGGCAAAAACGCTTACATTATCAATAGAATTCATGAAGGCCAACGTCATATATACTGTGTGTGGTCCTGTTTCGCCGATAATACCACCGGGCAACTTGTGAATCCAATGATCCTTAATTGAAGCATACTCATTCTTATTGGTTAAAGACAAAACCCTCATGCCCATTACTCTACCAATAGCCCCAGACTTTACAAGCCCCTCAGCTTTAATAAAAGGCGGATAAAACTTCTGATTGTGAACTACACTTAGTTTGACATTATATTTTCTAGCGCAATCAATCATTTTGTCACAATCGGAAACACTAAGTGCCATAGGTTTTTCCATCATAACATTGCAGCCATGTTCAATTGACTCCACAGCAACGGAAACATGAGCGCCTGGCGGGGTACAAATATCAATTATGTCTAGATCTTCTTTTGATAACATTTCAGATATGCTAGTATATGTTTTTTTAATTCCGAATTTTTCTGAAGCCTCTTTGGCGAGTTGAGGGTTCAAATCACATAAAGCGGTAAGAGTAACATCTTTCTTCAGTCTAAGAAAACCTGGGATGTGCCTTTTTTGAGCGATAAATCCGCAACCTACAACTGCAACCTTGAGTTTACTCATGTATTTCTTCGCCTCGCATAATGTTTTCTTCGTTTATTGATTTTCTACTTTTTAACTTTGCGATAGAGTTTCCAATCCTTCTAGAATATTTTTCATTTTAGATCCGATGGCTTCAATTGAGGCTTGTTTTTCAACATATTTTCTGCCATTTTCCGACAAAATACGACACGTTGAAGGGTTTTGCTTTAACTGTAAAATCGCATTCGCTAATTCTCTAAAATTTCCTGGTGTAACGACTAAACCTGAGACAGTATGTTTTATGTAAGTTGAGGGAATGCCTTCACTACAAGAAATTATGGGTTTGCCAACTGCTTGATATTCATAAAGTTTCGAAGACATTCCACGGTAGGGCTTTCCTGACTTGTAGAAGGGCGCTAGAGGCAAAATCAGAACATCAGCTTCACCCAAAAGTTTCCCAACCTCTGCTCGACTTAAGATCTTATTGATTATCTTCACATTCTTAACATTCAACTTGTTTATAGATTCAATAATTGAACCTAAAAGTTCGCCTGCACCCTGAATAATAAACTCGATATCAAAATCCTTGGTCTCAATAATTTTGGCTGCTTGTATTATTTGTTCGAAATCGTAAGCAATAGAAAAGGCCCCAGAATACAGAACAATAAATTTAGCGGTTTTATCGGGTTTTTTTGAACTTTGTCTAAAAGTTGACAGGTCCACGCCTCCCCTTACAAGATGAATTCGCTCAGGTTTAACGCTATACTTTTTTGACATAATTTCAAAATAGCCTGTACTTATCGGTGTCAGAATGTCGGCTTTAACAAAGAATAGCCGGTAAACAACCAACCCAACTTTTAATATAATAGAATCTTCATCGACTTGTTCTAGGTCAACTAGGTCGTCAAGAGTTAAATCATCGACATTCAGCGCCAGCGGCTTTCGTTTGAATTTACTGAAGATATAACCGGGAACCCAGCTAGATGCCCACACCGAATCGACTTTACCAACAAAGGGCATCGCAAACAGTGAAGAGAAGGTGAATGATCCAATTAATATTAATCGTTTGAAGAACCCCACTGATTTTATAGGTGGCATAAAGGTGCGTATAACTTTGAAGTTGTCCATTTGCTCAACTTTAATAGGTTTCCATTTGTACTGTTTAGGTATGTTTCCATATGGGTAATGTGGGACAGCTGTGATAACTGTTACTTTGCAACCGTTCAGAGCCAAACCTTTTGCCATATTGTAGGCTCTGGTTGCAGCGCCGCCCAGGTCAGGCGGAAAGTATTGAGCCAAAATTAGTACATTCAAACTAAATTATCTTTATCAATTAAAATTAGGAACTTGTATTGCATCTGGTTTTTCTGCGCTAATTGGCGGAGTTGGCTTGAAGTTTTTTTCAGATAGATATCGTCTATGTGCCTTGTTAATTATCTCAATCGCTTGATTCATATCAAAACTGATTGCTTGACCATACCATTCGATCGATCTAAATCGAGGTTTATTTTCTTGCCTAACAATTTCAAAAGCTTCTTCTCTGCTTAGTTTGCCTTCTCGTATTTGGTGGCTTCTAAAAATGTCAAATTCAGTAAATCCGGCCAAAGTTAGGTAAATGTAATTGTAGAAGGCTGCTGTGCCATCGTCTATTCGCCATGTAGCTATTGTATCGCTCTCTTTTTCCCAGTTAAACTTCTCAGTTATAGTTCTTAGAATCGTTTTCTCGTCCCAATCCAAGTAATGAAATAGATACATGTAGTCATCTGTCAATATATAAGAGGAATAGTAAGCGAACAAAGTATCAAGTATCGATTTGTTAAGGTAAGCTGGATTCATTACAAATTGTTTTAGGTAGTAATACATTATTTTTAGTTTTTTTGAAGTTGAGATTCCAGTCATTCTTTTTAATGCGTTCTTGTTGCCTTGAGTTGTTATATTACAGAAACCGTACTTGAATAAGCCGGTGCCTTCTTCTCCTTCATAGCCACCACAGAAAATAAACAGCTTTATTCCTGTTTGTTTGCGCACTTTATGGAAGTAATAATAGAATTGCTTATCTCCTGCCATAAGGATAGGGACCATACCTAAGTCTGGTCTT
>Ga0182021_10001904_pt1 | contig 24268 bp, 18 predicted proteins | sample 612E3MmetaG_FD_120493 | JGI IMG/M metagenome (GOLD analysis project Ga0182021, IMG submission 120493) | Permafrost microbial communities from Stordalen Mire, Sweden - 612E3M metaG (Illumina Assembly) | ecosystem: Environmental > Terrestrial > Soil > Wetlands > Permafrost | place: Sweden... | reverse complement strand
GACTTGCTCTTGTATCGCACGCTGCTCCGCCCTTTTCGAACTAGTTGACTTATCGTCGGCATAATTGTCTCTCTTGGCGCAAAGCGCCGTAACCTGTCACACCCGTCAAGCCTTGTCAAGCGCTAACCCAGCAACTCCTGAAATTTCTTTTCCGCTTCGCTTTCGGATCTCAATTCTTCCTCCGGAATCGGCTCGGCCAACGGCACCAACTTGATGTTCTTGAACATGGGGAATCCCGTGCCGCCAGGGATCAGATGCCCCATGATCACGTTCTCCTTGAAGCCATACAATGTATCCACCCGTCCCAGCGTCGCTGCCTCCGTCAAAACGCGCGTCGTATCCTGGAACGACGCCGCCGAGATAAAGCTCTCCGTTTCCAGCGCGGCTTTCGTAATTCCCAGCAGCGCAGGCGACGCCTCCGCCGGGCGCTTGCCTTCGGCTGCCGCCTTGACATTCACCTCCTGAAACGTTTGCTTCTCGACCTGCTCGCCCCAGAGAAAATCCGTGTCGCCAGGATCCGTGATGCGGACCTTGCGCAGCATCTGACGCACGATGATCTCGATGTGTTTGTCGTTGATCTCCACGCCCTGCAGGCGATAGACCTCCTGTACCTGGTTCACGAGGTACTCCTGCAATTCCTGGGGCCCGCAAATTTCGAGAATCTCCTGTGGCACAACCGGCCCCTCCGTTAGCTGCTGCCCTTTCTGCACATAGTCGCCCTTGTAAACAACGACATGTTTGCCCATCGGGATGAGGTGTTGCTCCTCGTCGCCGGTGATCGGATCGCGAATGATCAAGCACCTACGCCCGCGCTGGTTGGCGCCAAAATCAACGATGCCGTCTATCTTGGCGATTTCAGCGGCATCCTTCGGACGACGGGCCTCGAACAGTTCGGCGACACGCGGCAAGCCGCCCGTGATATCCTTGGTTTTGGATTCCTTGCGGGGCGTCTTGGCCAGCACATCGCCCGCCGACACGCGTTTTCCGTCTTTCACCATCACATGCGCCCCGGCGGGAATGCTATAGGCCGTTGGCGCGTCTGACGAATCCTCGTAGTGGATCACAATCTGAGGATGCAGATCCTCTTTGTGCTCCAAAACAACGGTGCCCATGAGCCCCGTAGATTGGTCCACTTCCTTCTTCACAGTGACGTTCTCGATAAAGCCCTGGAAACGAACGCTCCCGGGGCGCTCCGCGAGAATCGGAACGCTGTACGGATCCCATTCGATGAAGCTTTGACCCTTCTTCACCCGGTCTCCGTCGGCGGTCGAAATGATGGCGCCAATCGCGAGCGAATGACGCTCGACTTCGCGTCCCGCTTCGTCGAACACGCCCACCGAACCATTCTTGTTCAGAACTACAAAATTCCCTTGTTCGTTCTTAACAACTCTTAAGTTCGTGTACTGAATGCTCCCATCGTGCTTGGAAATGACATGCGGCTGCTTGAAGACCGAACTGGCGGTCCCACCGATATGGAACGTACGCATCGTAAGCTGCGTGCCTGGCTCCCCGATGGACTGCGCGGCGATAATGCCGATCGCCCCTCCGATATCCACGAGCCGTCCCGTCGCTAAATCGCGGCCGTAACATTTGGCGCATAAACCGCGCTTGGATTCGCAAGTCAACACGCTGCGAATGCGCGCTTTTTCGATATCGGCCGCCATGACTCTTTCCGCCGCTTCCTCGTCAATCATGGCCCCCGCCGGCACCAGAACCTCGCGGCTCACCGGATCCAGAATATCGTTCAAGGCCGTGCGGCCAAGAATTCGATCGCGCAGCGAAACGAGGCTCTCGTCGCCTTCCCCTATGGCTTGAACCTCGATACCATTGAGCGTGTTGCAATCCTGCTCGATAATCCGCACGTCTTGCGAGACATCAACCAGCTTGCGGGTGAGATAACCCGCGTCAGCCGTCTTGAGAGCCGTATCCGCCAATCCCTTTCGAGCGCCGTGCGTACTGATGAAATATTCCAAAACGCTCAGGCCCTCCCGAAAATTCGACAGGATCGGCCGCTCAATAATCTCGCCGGACGGCTTAGCCATCAAACCCCGCATTCCGGCAAGCTGGCGAATCTGCTGGCGACTGCCTCGGGCCTTGGAATCCACCATCATGAAAATGGGGTTGGCTTCCGCGCTACCGGCGTTGTCCTCGATCGCGCGGTACATCGCATTGGAAGTCTCGTCGGTGGCCTGAGTCCAAATGTCGACAATCTTGTTATACCGTTCGCCGTCCGTAATGATGCCCCGCCGGTATTGGGCCTCCACTTCCCCCACCTGTCGGCGGGCCCGGGCGATGATATCCTCTTTTTCCGGAGGAATGATCATGTCGTGCATGCCGATCGAAATGCCAGCTAGCGTCGCATGCTCGAATCCGAGATTCTTCAGGCTGTCAAGGACACGCACGGTTTCGGTGTGGCCGCTCAGGCGATAGCACTGCCAGATGATCTTGCCCAAGAAACTCTTGTCGCAGCAGCGATTCACAAACCCAAGGCTGGCGGGAAGGATGTTGTTGAAGAACACACGACCCACGGTCGTGACGATCATCTTCGACTTCTCATCGCCAAAAACTGTCGGCCGCTGATAGTCCGGATTCTTGAGCCGAATCCGGTCGTGAGTCTTCAGGGCGCCGTCGTCATAGGCGAGTCGGACCTCGATCGCGTCGGCAAACACCGGAAGCGACTCATTTTCCTGACCCGCCGCTCCCTTCCGGCGCAGGTCCTTGGCCCTGTCCTTTTGAGCAGCCGAGGTCAAATAGTAGATCCCCAACGCGATGTCCTGCGTCGGCGTCATAATCGGACGTCCGCTCGAAGGCGAGAAAACATTGTTGGTCGAAAGCATCAGCAGTCGGGACTCGATCTGCGCCTCGATCGACAAAGGTACGTGTACCGCCATCTGGTCGCCATCGAAGTCCGCGTTGTAAGCCGTGCATACGAGCGGATGAATCTGGATTGCCTCGCCTTCGACGAGCACCGGCTCGAAGGATTGAATACTGAGACGATGCAAGGTCGGCGCGCGGTTCAGCATCACGGTCTTGTCGCGGGTGATTTCCGCGAGAATGGCCCACACCTCGTCCGACTCCTTATCGATCAACTTCTTCGCGCTGCGGACCGTGTGGGCGATGCCCATTTCCTTGAGCCGTCGAATGATGAACGGCTCGAACAAAACCAGCGCCATCTTCTTTGGCAGACCGCACTGATTGAGTTTCAATTCCGGGCCAATCACGATGACCGAACGACCGGAATAGTCCACCCGTTTTCCCAGGAGATTCTGGCGGAACCGCCCCCCCTTGCCCTTCAGCATATCGCTCAGCGACTTCAAGGGACGATTCCCGGCCCCCGTGACGGCGCGGCCGTGGCGACCGTTGTCAATGACGGCGTCTACCGCTTCCTGAAGCATGCGCTTCTCGTTCCGAATGATCACGTCCGGCGTCTTGAGCTGTAGGAGGTTCTTGAGACGGTTGTTCCGATTGATCACGCGCCGATACAGATCGTTGAGATCCGACGTCGCGAAACGTCCGCCTTCCAAGGGAACCAAGGGACGCAAATCCGGCGGAATCACCGGCAGCACCTCGAGAATCATCCATTCCGGCCGGCTATTACTGTGCAGGAAGCCTTCCAAAACCTTCATTCGCTTGGCGATCTTCTTGCGGTTCTGCTTGCTTCGGGTGGACTCCATTTGAACGTCGAGGTCCGCCAGAACCTTTTCGATATCGATCTTCTTCATCAAGTCGCGCACGGCTTCGGCGCCCATCTTCGCGATGAAGTTATCTCCATATTTTTCCTGCGCCTCCCGGTAGTCCATCTCGCTCAGGAGCTGTTTATCCTGCAGGGGCGTATCGCCGGGTTCCACGACCACGTAATCTTCGTAGTAGAGCACCCGTTCAAGGCTGCGAGCCGTCATATCCAGAACCAACCCCAACCGACTGGGTGTACACTTAAAAAACCAGATGTGCGAAACGGGGACGGCAAGGTCAATGTGTCCCATACGTTCCCGTCGGACTCGGGAAAGCGTGATTTCGACGCCGCACCGGTCGCAAATAACACCCTTGTGCTTGATCCGCTTATACTTGCCGCAACTGCACTCCCAGTCCCGTGTCGGACCGAAGATCCGCTCGCAAAAGAGACCACCTTTTTCCGGCTTGTACGTGCGGTAGTTGATCGTCTCCGGGTTCTTCACCTCGCCGTGGCTCCATGACCGGATCGTCTCAGGAGAAGCCAAGGTAATATTAACCGCGTCGAACCCCTCCTGCGGAAGAGGCATGCCAAGCCGTTCTCTGGCCGCAAGATTACTCAAGGAATGCTCTGCCGTCATAACACGCCAGCGTTGCCGCCGCCTCCGTTACGCTCGTTTCCCCTTCGCCTGCGTTCGCACGTCCAGGCCGATGGCTCGAAGTTCGTTAATTAAGACGTTGAAAGACTCGGGGCGCTCCGCCTCGAGCACGTTTTCGCCCTTTACGATGGATTCGTAAATGCGCGTCCGGCCGGCAACGTCGTCGCTCTTGACCGTCAGCAATTCCTGCAACGCGTAGGCAGCGCCATAAGCTTCCAAAGCCCACACTTCCATTTCGCCGAGTCGCTGGCCGCCGTACTGCGCCTTGCCCCCCAGCGGCTGCTGCGTCACCAGCGAGTACGGCCCCACGGCGCGGGCGTGGATCTTGTCGCTCACCAAATGGTGCAGCTTGAGCATGTAGATATACCCTACCACCACTTTCTGGTCGAACGGCTCGCCCGTGCGCCCATCGTAAACCACTGTCTTGCCGTCCACGGGCAGTTTCGCGTCCACAAGCATGTCCTGAATGCGCTTTTCCGAGATGCCGTCGAATACCGGGGTGCTTGAATACAACCCCAGTATCTTACAGGCCCATCCGAGATGCGTCTCGAGCACCTGGCCCACATTCATTCGGGAAGGAACACCCAGTGGATTGAGAACGATGTCCACAGGCGTCCCGTCCGGCAGGAAGGGCATGTCGGCGTCCGGAAGTATCCGGGCCACCACCCCCTTGTTGCCGTGCCGGCCTGCCATCTTGTCGCCGACCGAGAGCTTCTTCTTGCTGGCGATGTAAACGCGCACCTGCTTGATGATTCCCTGGTCCACTTCGTCGCCACTCTCCAACCGGTTCATGTCGTTCTCGTACTCGTGATCGAGCTCGACGAACTTCTGCTGGTACTCGGTAATGATCTCCTGAATCTTGATCTGAATCGGGCTGCTCTCTATCTCGATGTGATTGCTCTCTTGCGCGAGTTTGCGCAGCAGCGTCTTGGTGATCTTCCGGTTCGCCGGAATGATGATCTCGCCCGTCTCGATGTTGACGACGTCCAGCGGAATCTTCTCGCCCAGCAGAATATTGCTCAACGCCTCGGTTAACTGCTCCACCAACTCCTGACGCTTGACCTTGTGTTCCTCGGCCACGCTCTTGGACTGCTTCCGCCTCTCGGCCGGTGTCATCTTCTCGCGGCCAATGTCCTTGTGGGCTGAAACACTGACATCCATGACGATCCCATAGGTCCCGCTCGGGACCGTAAGCGACGTGTCGCGAACGTCAGCCGCTTTCTCGCCGAAAATGGCACGGAGCAGCCGTTCTTCCGGCGCGAGTTCCGTCTCGCTCTTGGGCGTGATCTTGCCGACCAAGATATCGTCCGGCTTGACTTCGGCACCGATGCGAATCACGCCGTCAGGTCCCAAGTCTTTCAGCGCATCTTCGCCCACGTTCGGAATGTCGCGTGTAATCTCTTCCGGACCGAGTTTCGTATCCCGAGCCCCCACCTCGAATTCCTGAATATGGACGGAGGTAAAGACGTCGTCGCGGACCAACCGTTCGCTGATCAAGATCGCGTCTTCGAAGTTGTAGCCGCACCAAGGCATGAAAGCCACGAGGACGTTCTTGCCCAAGGCCAACTCGCCCTGCGCCGTGGCCGGTCCATCCGCCAAGACGTCGCCGCTCTTGACCTTCTGCCCGACCTTAATGATCGGCTTCTGATTCATGCAGGTTCCCGAGTTCGACCGCATGAACTTCCGCAGGACGTATTCGCGCTCACCGGCGCCCTTCTTGCCCTTGCGGGCACTTTCGCTCGACACCACAATCTTGTTCGCCGAGACGTAGGTCACCACGCCCTGTTCTTCCGACAGCGTCAGCACGCCGGAATCCCTGGCGATGCGGTCCTCAAGCCCGGTGGTCACCAAGGCAGGCTCGGTGCGCAGCAACGGCACAGCCTGCCTCATCATGTTGGATCCCATCAAAGCGCGGTTCGCGTCGTCGTGTTCAAGAAACGGGATCAACCCCGCCGCCACGCTGACGACCTGTTTCGGGGACACGTCCATGTAATCTACTTTGACCTTCGGGACTTCGAGGAACTCGCCGCGGTGGCGAACAGCCACCGTATCGCGCGCGATTCTGCTCTTGGCGTCGAGCGGAGTGTTCGCCTGGGCTATGACGTAGCGCTCTTCCTTGTCGGCGCTGAGGTACTCGACGTCGTTCGTGACGGTTCCGTTAACAACCTTGCGATACGGAGTCTCGATAAACCCGTATTCGTTCACTCGCGCGTAAATCCCCATGGATGAGATCAATCCAATGTTCGGACCTTCAGGTGTCTCGATGGGGCAAATTCGCCCGTAGTGGCTGCTGTGGACATCGCGAACTTCGAATCCCGCGCGTTCGCGGCTCAGGCCGCCAGGTCCCAATGCGCTAAGCCGCCGTTTATGGGCCAATTCCGAGAGCGGATTGGTTTGGTCCATGAACTGGCTGAGTTGGCTCCGGCCAAAAAAGTCCTTGACCACGGCTGAAAGCGTCTTGGGATTGACCAGTCTCTGGGGAGTCAGTGTCCCGGTGGCCGGGTCGAACAACGTCATCCGTTCGCGTACAAGCCGTTCCGCCCGCGCGAGCCCAATCCGGCACTGGTTCTCCAACAGTTCCCCGATGGTCCGCAGGCGGCGGCTTCCGAGATGATCGATGTCGTCAACCAACCCCTTGCCTGCGCGAATGCTCATCATGTAGCGAATGGCGGCAATCAGATCGCTGCCATCTGGATTGACGGTTCTCAGGTCAGGATCGTTCACGGTGATGAACGCTTCTCGCTCCTTGTCGTCCTTCTTCGAGAACACTCGACCGCCGAGAGCCTGTGCCTCTTTGATCTCGGCTTCCAACTTCTGGTTGATCTTGTAACGACCCACCCGTCCGAGGTCATAGCGGCGCACATCGAAGAACAGTCGCTTCAGGAGTTGGCGTGCATTCGACACCGTGGCCGGATCGCCCGGCCGAAGACGAAGATAGATATCCTTCAGGGCATCGTCCGTCGAGTGCGTCGAGTCTTCCTTAACGCTCTTGAGCATGATGCCGCCGTCCCACGAAACATCAATGACGTCCGCGTCCTTGAAACCGGCCGCTTTCATCTGGGAAAGCACGTTCTCGGACACAGGCTCGTAGCGTCGGGCCAAAACAGTTTGGGAGTCGACGTCAATTACGTCCTCATGAAAGACCAGATTCGAAAGCTTCTCCGCGGCGATCGACTCGCCAAGCTTGAGCTTGTGGAACGTGTAGAAGAGAGCCAGCAGATCCTCGTCACTCCCATAGCCCAAAGCTCGGAGAAACGTCGTCGCAAGGAATTTGCGGCGGCGATGCCTGCGATCCAAGTAGATCCAGAGCAAGTCGGAAGCATCGAACTGAACCTCTACCCACGACCCGCGATCCGGAATGATCCTGAACGAATACAGGATCGAACCGCTGGAGTGGGAGGATTGCTCGAAGCAAATACCCGGCGAACGATGCAACTGGCTGACGATGACGCGCTCGGCGCCATTAATCACAAAGGACCCCTGGGCCGTCATGAGCGGTATTTCGCCCATGTAAACGTTTTCCTCTCGCACTTCGTCACCGTCTTTGAGACGGAAGGTCACATGGAGCGTTCCCGCGAAGGTTTGCCCTTCGCGCAACGTCCCGTAGGGATCCCCCTTTGGCAGCGCGAACTCGTACTTCACAAAATCGAGGACATACCGCCCATCGTAGCTCTCGATGGGGAAGACCTCCTTGAAAACAGCCTGCAGCCCCATATTCTTTCGGCTGCCCGGCTGAATGTCGATCTGGAGGAACTCCTTGTACGACGCCGTCTGAATATCGATCAGATTCGGCGGATCAATGACCTCAACCAGTTTTCCGTAGTTCGTTCTCTCGACCATTCGAGCACCTGTCCCATGCGGTTTTCCAGGACACCCCGTCCGGCGGCTTGCCTGCCGCCCGCCGAAATACACCGTCGCAGACTACTTGACCTCGACGGTCGCACCGGCCTTCTCAAGAACTTCCTTCATCTTCTGCGCGTCTTCCTTCGACACGCCCTCCTTGACCGGCTTCGGGGCGCCTTCAACGAGATCCTTGGATTCCTTCAAACCAAGACCTGTAATCTGGCGGATCTCCTTGATCACCGCGATCTTGTTGGCGCCAGCGCCGGTGAGGACGACCGTGAATTCGGTCTTCTCCACAGCCGCCGCCGCTGCCCCGCCCGCCGCCGCACCCGCCGCAGGCATCATGGCCATGGGAGCCGCAGCCGACACGCCCAGGCGTTGCTCCAAAGCCTTCACAAGCTGCGAGAGTTCAAGGACGCTGATGCCCTCGACCCATTTCACAAACTCTTCCATCTTGCCTTCCAACTTGATTTCCTCAGCCATTGTATGATCTCCCTATTGCTGCTCAAACATCACTTCGCGTTCTTCTTCTCCTCGATCGCCTTCAGCGCGTACACAATCGTGGATACCTTCTGCTTCATCACGCCGACCAGCCGCGACAGAGGCGCCGCAACCGTGCCGACGAACTGCCCCAACAACGCCTCACGGGGAGGTAACTCAGCCAGTGCATCCACCTGAGCCGAAGTCAGAGCTACATTGCCCATCATGCCCGCCTTGACGGCGGGAATCCCGTTGCTGGCGCCGCCGAATTGCTTCAAAACTTTGGCGGTTTGCACGACATCGGCCCCAGTCACAAGGGCGGACTGCCCTCTCAAAGAGGGTTCGATGTTCTGCCATCCGTGCTCCCGGACGACCAACCTCAGCAGCCGGTTCTTCACCACCTGGATCCTGGCGTCAACTTTGTCAAGCTTCCGCCGTAAGTCCATGAACTGTTCGACACTGAGCCCCCGGTAATCCGCCACCAGCACAAAGGTCGAACTGCTGACGCGGGAACCTATTTCCTTCAGAATCTCTTGTTTTTCAGGTCTCATCGAACCCTGCCCTCTGTCTAGTCACGCACATCCACGCGCAGGCCGACGCCCATCGTGGAACTCAGTGTGCAACGTTTGATGAAAACACCCTTTGCCGACGCCGGCTTGGACGCCCTGATCGCCGCAATCACGGCGTTGACGTTTTCGAGCAATTTCGGTTCCTCGAAGGAGAGTTTACCGAAAGGAACCTGGACGTTCCCGTTTTTATCCATACGGTACTCAACCCGGCCAGCCTTGCTCACCCGAACGGCCGCACCCGTGTCGTCAGTCACCGTTCCGGTCTTCGGATTCGGCATCAAGCCGCGAGGTCCAAGAACCTTCCCGAGTTTCCGGACTTCCTTCATGGCTTCCGGCGTGGCGATCGCAACGTCGAAATCCGTCCATCCGCCCTTAACCTTCTCGATGAGATCCTCGTTCCCCACGAAATCAGCGCCCGCAGCCTTGGCGGAATCCGCGGCCGTTCCCGCCGCAAACACCGCCACACGCACGCTCTTGCCCGTGCCGTTGGGGAGCACCACCGTTCCCCGTACCGTTTGATCCGACTTCTTCGTGTCGACGCCAAGACGCATCGCCATTTCAGCCGTCTCGTCGAATTTGGCGATCTTGTGCGCCTTGAGAAAACGAATCGCCTCGGAGAGATCGTAGACCTTCTCCTCGACGTCCGCCTTGACTTTTCGATAGTTCTTTCCGTGCTTGGCCATGGCTACCGCACCACCTCGATTCCCATGCTGCGCGCCGTTCCTTCAACCATGCGCGCCGCATGTTCTTCGTCTTTTGCGTTAAGATCGTTCATCTTCGTCCGGGCGATCTCCATCACCTGCTGAGGCGTCACCTTCCCAACCTTTTCCCGGTTCGGAACGCCGGATCCCTTCGCCAATCCGGCCGCTCGCTTGAGCAGCGAGGAAGCCGGCGGGCTTTTCGTGATGAACGTGAAGGATCGATCCTGATACACGGTGATAATCACCGGCACAACCAATCCTGTCAATTTCTGCGTTGCCGCGTTGAACTGTTTGCAGAACTCCATGATATTGACGCCGTGCTGGCCCAAGGCCGGCCCGACGGGCGGCGCCGGATTAGCCTGACCGGCCGGAATCTGCAACTTGATTTTTCCTGTTACTTTCTTCGCCATAGGTCGTCCCCGACTTCAGTCCCGCCACAACGCACCGAAAGAGGCGTCCGTGCGCCTTCCTGGCGCGGGAACTATGTCCGTTCCACTTGCCAATACTCCAACTCAACGGGCGCCGACCGCCCAAAAATTGCCACAGAAACTTTCAGCTTCCCCCGCTCCGCGTCCACTTCCTCGACAACCCCAGTGAAACTCATGAACGGGCCGTCGTTGATCTTGATGGTCTCGCCGGGCTCATAAATGACTTTCGGCTTGACCTTCTCTTTCTTTTCTTCCACCTGGCAGAGAAGAACTTCCACTTCCTGCGGACGAAGCGGCGCGGGCCGTTCCCCGCCGACAAAGCCGATGACGCCCGGCGTTTCCCTGATGAAATACCAAACCTTCTCGACGACCTTCTTGTTGTCGTCGTAAAGTTGAACATGAGCCAGCACATACCCGGGGAAGAACTTTCGGGTCGTTGTGCTCCGAACGCCCTTCTTCACCTCGGAAACCTTCTCCGTCGGGATCAGCACCTGATCCAAGTACTCGCGCATCTCTTCCTTATCCAGGCGTCGGTCAATGCTTTCCTTGACCTTGGCTTCCTGCCCGGTCAGCGTATGCAGCACAAACCACTGTTTCTCGGCCATGACAACCTCTATCGCGGCTGGACTCTATCGAACGAGAAAACGAGTTAGCTTCACTAACACGACATCGCAGACTCCCACGAATGCCGCAAAAATAACGACGGACAAAACCACCACCACGGTCGACTCGATCAGTTCCCCACGCGTGGGCCAGGAAGATTTCCTCAGTTCATTGCCGACATGCACGAAGTACTCGCGCGTGCCGCGTACGATGTCCATGACGTTCATCACAATGCTTTCCCACTCAAGTGGCAGGCCAGGAGGGACTTGAACCCCCAACAGCCGGTTTTGGAGACCGGTACTCTGCCAGTTGAGCTACTGGCCTGTAGCAGGCGAAACCCACGCGCCTTGTATCTCGGCCTATCGGGTCTCCTTATGAACCGTATGCTTCTTCTCGGCCCGACAGAACTTCTTGATCTCAAACCGATCCGGCGTCAGCCGCTTGTTCTTCGTCGTCGTATAGTTTCGCCGCTTGCACTCCGTGCAAGCAAGAATGACCAGCTCTCTTGGCATCTCGATCTATCCCCTCTCGAAGACTCGCTCAACGACTCAATGCCGTTTTCCCATAACCCGGCTGCGACGGGGAAAGCCCCTTACTTGATCACCTCTGTGACCGTCCCGGCGCCCACCGTTCTCCCGCCCTCGCGAATGGCGAAACGCATCGACTTCTCCATGGCGACCGGCGCGATCAACGTCACGTTCATGCTGATGTTATCGCCAGGCATGACCATTTCGACGCCTTCCGGCAAAGTAATATCGCCCGTCACGTCCGTCGTACGGAAATAGAACTGAGGCCGATACCCCTTGAAGAACGGGGTGTGGCGGCCGCCTTCATCCTTGCTCAGAACGTACACTTCGCACTTGAACTCGGTGTGAGGCGTGATCGTGCCCGGCTTCGCCAGCACCTGGCCCCGCTCAACGTCTTCCTTCTTCGTGCCGCGCAGCAGGCATCCCACGTTATCACCCGCACGCCCCTCATCCAGAAGCTTGCGGAACATTTCGACGCCCGTGACGACCGTCTTCACCGTGGGTTTCAAACCCACGATTTCGACTTCCTCGCCCACCTTGATCAGACCGCGTTCGATTCGACCGGTGACCACGGTGCCGCGACCTTCGATCGAGAACACATCTTCGATGGAAAGCAGGAACGGCTGATCAATGATACGCACGGGTTCCGGGACGAAACTGTCGAGAGCGTCCAACAGTTCTTTGATGCACTTAGCCCCTGGATCGTCCGGGGTCGTGGCCTGCACCGCAGCCAGGGCACTGCCACGGATAATCGGAGTTGTATCGCCGGGAAATTCGTACTTCGTCAGCAACTCGCGAATCTCAAGCTCCACCAAGTCGAGCAGCTCGGGATCGTCCACTGTATCGACCTTGTTCAGAAAGACAACGACCGACGGCACGCCCACCTGGCGGGCCAATAGAATGTGCTCGCGCGTCTGCGGCATCGGGCCATCGGAAGCGCTCACCACAAGAATGGCACCGTCCATCTGCGCCGCGCCGGTAATCATGTTCTTGACGTAGTCGGCGTGACCGGGGCAGTCAACGTGAGCGTAGTGGCGCTTGTCGCTGCTATACTCGACGTGCGAAGTCGCGATCGTCAAAATCTTCGTCGGATCACGCCGCCCCTGGGATTCCGAGGCTTTCGCAACCTGATCGTAGGAGATGAAGTTGCTGAGTCCGCGAAGCGACTGCACCTTGGTGATTGCCGCCGTCAAGCTCGTCTTGCCATGGTCCACATGACCAATGGTCCCGACGTTCACGTGCGGCTTCGTACGATTGAATTGTTCCTTTGCCATTTGCGTTCTCCTTTTTCTCCATTTATTCCATCGTCACGACTTCGAAACGGACGGCCCTCCCTGGAGCCCATGAGCGGGATTGAACCGCTGACCTCGTCCTTACCAAGGACGTGCTCTACCAACTGAGCTACATGGGCAGCGATCCGACCCAACCAAAAAATAAAACGACAAAAAGCATCCCCTCTGTTCTCTATGCACATTCGAGAAACAGAGATTCTGCCTTCTGTTATCTCTGTCTAGTTACCTCTTGATGGACTTATTCGCCCATGATTCAGAGGCCGCACGATACCACACACGCAACCTGTGTCAAATGTTTTTCGAACTTTTTGATCTTTGACTCAGCCTCTCGGACCCAGACGCCTGACAGACCATTCCGCCAACGCGGGAGGCCGAGTCATTCGGCATAGGCAAGTTCGACTATCTCGAGAAAGACATGAAGCAAAACCTGATGGGCCTCCTGAATCCGCGCCGTGTCTTCGTGCTGGACGATGATCTCGTGCGTGGCCCGGCCCGCCAGCCTGCCCCCACTGCGGCCAAGCAGGCCTATGGTCTTCATGCCCTTTCCGTGCGCCGCTTCCAAGGCCAGTCGAAGATTCTCGGCGTTTCCGCTCGTGCTAAACAGTACCAGAACATCGCCGGGCCTCCCCAACCCCTCCAATTGCCGACTAAAGACAAAATCAAACCCAAAGTCGTTTCCGATGCACGTCAACGCCGTCGCATCCGCAACCAGCGCCACAGCCGGAAGCGATACGCGATCCCCCTTGAACCGCCCCGTCAATTCCTCCGCCATGTGCAACGCCTCCGCGGCGCTTCCACCGTTGCCAGCCGTCAGAATCTTGCCGCCCGCTTTCAAGGCCGCCACGAGTTCAGCCCCGATCAAGGCCACCTTGTCAACCTGGTGCGACAACCCGCGAATCGTTTCCGAGCTGGCACTGAGCGATCGTTCGACAAGTTCGCGTGTTCTCATGGAATGCCGCCTTTCACTATGACTGTGAACCGAAATGAGTGCGTTGCATCATACTCACGCCCGCCACCGGGCTCAAGCCCGCAGACAAGCATGGAAAGCCTTGCCCAAACGCCGCGAGAGGCCTATCAAGCGGCCCATCCCATGAACCTAATCGGAAAGTTCCCGCCGATAGGGAATCTTGATTCCGTAGGTCTTCCCGAGCCGGTTGAGTTCATCGAGCGCGGCAGGATCGCGGGTGCGATTATGCTCGCCGATCAAGTGATAGGCCCTCTGCCAAGCCCAATTCGTCTCGATATCCTTTTCCCCCGCCATGGCCTTGGCGAGATCAATCTCGAAGACCATGTCGCACCGAATCTCGTCCGCCTGGCCGGTCGCCTGGAACACCAACTCTTTGGCGTCCCGGGCAAACCGCCCGAAAAGCACGAGAGGCCGGTCGAGGTAGAGATTGCACGTCAACGTGGGATACGCATCGCAGTAAGTCTGGCCGCCGAACCTGAACTTGACGTCCGACAACACCGGATGACTCACTTCCCGAGCCCTCTTCTCGATGGCGTTGGGGATGTCCCATCGCCCGGTACGGACAATGAAGGTGTCCCCGCGATTGCGATAGCTCAACAGGTCAAGCAGGTACGCATTCACGCCCGGAAACGTGCCCAGCGTGAAGACGGATGTCGCCCCCTTGTTCTCCTGGCTGAACGCCTCGATAATGAGCGAGCGGTCCGTCAGGCCGACCGTTGCCACTCCGTCACTGACGACCATCATGATCACCGGCCGACCGGCGCGCCGCGGCATGGCGAGCAACTCGCGCATGGACCCGAAGATGTCGGTGTTGCCCGTGGACTTCATCTGGGCGATGAAATCGTAGGCGCGCTGGAGCGTGTCCGGATTCACGTCGGCCCACTCCGGAAAACACAGCCGGGCCGCATCGCGGAACTCGACCACGTTGAAACGGTCTTTCGACCCGAGCGCATCGAGCGCCCGAGCCATCCCCAGGCGGCAAAAATGAAGTTTTTGTTCGGTGATGCTGGCCGAAGCGTCCTGCACGAAAAGCATATCCTTGGGCAAGACCGGCAGAACGTCGTCGCCGCGGCGCTTGATTTCGAGGCGGCAGTAGCTGTAGTTCGAGTTTCGCGAAGGCTGATACACATAGACATCGGCCTTCAGCAACTTCTCCAGGGATTTCAGGGTGGCCACCCGATCCTCGTCGTTCAAAATCTTCCGCGGCTCCACCAGGGGCGATCCCTTCAGCGGGGCCGGAGAGGCGGCACCCGCGCCCCCGCCCGAGACCGGATGGCCCCACTGGAAACGCGACGGATTCTCGGTCAGGTAATAGCTGTTGGTTCCGCTCAACAACGCGCCCAGATCGGACCGATCCGCCGGGCTGACGATATCGGCGCCCCCCGAGACCCGGGGGATCGCTGGCGTGAACCGCCTTGGAAGGGAACTGATTTCGTCCCGCGCAACCTTCTGTTCGATGCGAACGATTTCCTGCCGCGGCTCCCATTTCGGCGCCTGGTCCGGCTCCGGTTCCACGAGGCTCCGTTGTTCGCCGACCAGCACGCCGCCGCCCACGGGGCGGGGCTCGACTGCCGCCTCGTCCGTCGTGCGGCGGAAACTCAGCGCCTCAGCCCCCACTTCGCCCAGGGCCTTCCCCTCGGCCGCGCTGGGACGGAAACGCGCCGGCCGTTGATCGGGCTCCAGCTTGGACGGCTCGACATCGATCTCCCGCAACTTGAGGGGGCCGACACGCTGCTCCGTCCGCTCCCGCAGCGGCGCCAGAATCTGGAATGACGGGAAGACGCTGAACAGAACCGCGTGCAGCAACACCGAAACAAGCACTGCCGCCGTCGCCCAGGCCACATGCCGGCGGTGGATTCTGTGCCAGAGAACCGCCGTGGTGGTCTCCTCCTGTCGGTTGAATCTTACCATTCGCCTGCCCCGCCGTTGTCCTAAAGCTGGTGTTTCTTCGCCCAAACGCTGTCCGGATACCGCTCGATCAACTCGTTGACCACCTTCCGGCTCTCCTCGGTCTTCCCGAGCTTCAGGTAAGCCTCCGCCGCCTCATGGAGGCATTCGGGCACCAGGGCCGCATCGTCGAAAAGCACGGCCACGCTCAGAAAATGTTTGGCCGCGCCGGTTAGGTCGCCTTTCGCTTTCAGGGCCCGGGCGATCCCGGCGTAGGCCTGAGCCCGGATGGGCAGGAGTGTGTCCGACGAAGAAAGCGTGGCCGCCTTGTCGTAGAGCCCCTCCGCCGTCCCGGCATCGCCCCTGCCGAGCGCGAGTTCGCCCAGTCTCAGGTACGCTTCCGCCGCGGCTTGGGTTCTGACCTTCAGGGCAACCGCCTTCTCGAACGCCGCCTGCGCCTCGTCCGCCCTTCCGGCCGCCTGCGCCGCCTTGCCTTTCAGGCACCATCCCACCTGGGCCCACGTTTCTTCGTTCGTGCGCGCCAGCAAGACGTCGGCCACGTTGGCGGCCAGGTCGAAAGCGCGGTGCGTGTAGTGGTAATCCGCGAGCCATTCCAACAATTCGGGGGTGAACTTCTCGCGCATCGGCGACGCGAGCAGTCCTTGGAGGAGGACCGCCGACTCGTCCGGTTTGGCCCGGCGCTGAAGCACCAGCGCGAGCCGGAACTGCGCGCGGCCCTGAAGATCCGCCGACGGATTGGCCTTCAGCGCCTGCCGGAAGTCCTCCTCGGCCTCCTCGATCTTGCCGGCTTCCTCCTCCAATACCGCGCACCAGAAGCGGGCGTCGGCCCCGTACTTCGTGTTGGGAAACCCCGCCAGCAGCGCCCGCCACGTTTCCTGGGACTGCGCGTCCCGGCGAAGGAACGTCTCGCTCATGGCTTTCTGGTACGTGGCTTCCTCGGCCATCGGGCACTTCGGATAATCGCGCAGAAGCCGGGTCCACTCGCGGACGGCCAGTTCCTGCTTCTGCGCCTTGCTGTAGCAGCAGGCGGCGGCAAACAGGGCCTGGGGAGCGAGGTCGTGCTCCGGGAACTTCCCGACCAGTTTCCCGAACAACTCGGCCGCCTCGATATTCGAGCCTTCCCCCTGCAGCAGATGCGCGAGCCTGTAAATCGCGTCCGCCGCCAGGTTGGAATCGGGGAACTGATCCGCGAGCAGCCGGTAATACTGCACGGCGTTCGCCTCGTCCTTCAATGAGGCATACGATTCCGCGAGCAGCCAATACACGTCCTTCTTCACCCGCGGCGTAAGGTTCAGGGAGCGGCCCTGGTTTACGGCGTCCTGAAAACGGCCCATCTTGTACAGCGTGAGAGCCCGCTCGTAAGCGGCGCTATCCGCCACGGCGGCGTCCGGGTGGTCCCGCAGCAGCGCCGCGTAGCTTTGCACGGCCTCTTCGTTCCGGGTCAACTGCCGCTCGCAATTGGCCTTCAGGTAAACCCATTCGGGTTGGGCGCCCTTGCCGGCCTCGGCGGCGAGAACGCCGTCGGCGATCTTCAGCGCGTCCGCGTACAGCCCGGCATTGTGAAACGCCCACCCTGCCTGGAGCCGGGATTCCGCCACGCGATCGTCCTTCGGATACAAGGCCGACAGCTTTTCGTAGGCGCGGGCGCTCTTCTCGTACTGCTTCTGGCGGAAATACGTCGCGCCAAGTTGGAACCAGGCTTCGGCCCCGACCCGCGGGGACGCGGGATTCGTGGCGGCCCTCAGGTAAAGCTCCGCCGCGGGAGTCCCCTGAGGGTCTTCCTTCTCCCGTATCCCGCCCAACGCCAGAGCGGCGTAGGAGGCGAAGGAAGAGGCCGGATAGTCCTTGAGAAGAATCTCGAAGGACTGGACGGCCTCCGCCGTCCGGCCGGACGTCTCCATCGCCGCGCCGATCGTGTAGCGGCAGGCGGCGGCAAGTTCGGGGGGCGGATGGACCGCCACCATGCCGTTCAGCAGCGCAAGCTTCTCGTCCGTCCGGCCGGCCTGGTCCATCAGTTCGGCCCGCCGCAAACCGGCTCGGAAATGGTACTCGCTGTCCAGCGACTGGTCGAAGACCCATGCGTATTGCCGATCGGCTTCTTGCAGCCTGCCGAGGGCTTTCTCGCATTCGCCCATCCGGTATCGCACCGCTTCCGTCAGCGCGGCGTTGGTGTTCTGCAGAAGGTAGGTCTGGTACTCCTTGAGCGCCACCTCCCACATGCCGCGGGAGAAAACGCCGTCCGCGAACTGGAGCTGTTCCTGGGGTTCCAGCGCCACGGAGGGGAGGACCAGCGCGGCCAGCGCCAGCGCAACAAAACTGCCTCGGACGGACATCATGAACCCTTCGTCTTATCGGCAAGGCCGGCGGCAAAAGAGACGTTCCAGATGTCGGACTTGCGGCACAAATCCAGCACCTTGATCACGTGTTCGTAGGCGGTCAGCCGATCGGCGCGGATGAGCACCGGCTGCCCCGGGAACAGGAGCACCAGGCGGTCGAGCAAGGCAGACAGTTCCGTCTCGTCGAAGCGCCGGCCGTTCACCACGGTGGTTCCGTCCTTCAGGACGTTCAAGATAATCTCGCCCGGCAGACGCTGCTCGATCTGCGCTGTCTTCGCCGTGGGCAGCGTGACGTTCACCTCCGCCTCCCACTGCGTGAGGATCTGGCTCATCACCGAGTAGCAGAGCAGCACGAGGAGGAAGTCCACCATCGGCGCGATCTGGAACGCAATGGGATTCGGCTTGTGCTTCCCGCGAAAGTTCATCCGCCCCTCTTCCTGAGCAGAACGTTCATGACCTGGCCGGCGGCCACTTCCAGCTCGGCGACGAGCCGGGCCGCCCGATTTCGGAAGAACGCGTAGAAGCCCATTGTGGGAATGCCCACGATCAAACCGGCGGCGGTGGCCACCAGCGCCTGCGCCACGCCGTCGGCCAGCAGAGCCGGTTTCGCCTTGGCCGCGTCCAGCGCCACGGCGCTAAACGCGTGAATCATGCCGAACACGGTGCCGAGCAGGCCGACCATCGGCGACAGCACGGCGATGTCGAAGAGGTATTGCGTCTGGTTCTGGAGCAGCATCCCCTGCCGGCTCCCTTCCCCCTCGATCGCGTCCTTCAGTTGAGCCGGGTCCGGCGCGCGTCCCGGCTCGATCGAGTCCAGGGCCGCGACGGTCACCTCGGCGAAGGCGCAGGGTTTGTACGTGCAGGCGGTGCGGGCGTCCGTCGGCAATCCGCGTTCCAAGCTGCTGAGCACGTCCCGCCGCAGGGCCTGGGGAACGATCTGGCTCCGCCGCAGCACAATGAACAAGTAGATAATGAGAGCCACGCCGGCGACCGACAGGGCGCCGAGCACGTACATCGCCGCTCCGCCCTGCGCGAGGTAGTCCTGCAGGGACATTTCCCGGACGAGGCCGGCTCCGGCCTGCGTCCCCGCCGCTCCCGCCGCCTGACCCCAGGCGGCCTGCTGCCATCCGAAGGCAAGTGCCGCCATCCCCGCCGCGCTCAACCCGTTCCAAGTTCTTCGTGACATATCGCCCTCCGGTAAGTTCCATCACCCTTCCAGAACGTACTTCATCCCCATCAGTTTCGAAACCGCCCGGCAATGCGCCGCGGCCTCCGCCTGCGCCCAATCGCCGCCGGCGCGAATGCGGTCGTCCAGTGCTCCAAAGTCCAGCCCCGCCGGCGCGCCGAGGTGCGTCTTGCGGCCGAGCGAGTCGCGAGGATCCATGCTTTCGAGCTCGTTCAGGTGCTCCTTGATGTAGTGGTAGGCGTCGCGGAATGGCATCCCCTGCCCCACCAGTTCCAACGCCCGGTCCGTGGCAAAAACCCCCGGCGAAAAACCCTTCCGCAACGCGTCGGTGTCTGTCTTGAGGTTCGGGATCAACAGCGCCAGGCTGCGCAGGCAGGACCGCGTGGTCGCCAGCCCCTCCATGAAGGGACCTTTCGTCTCCTGCAAGTCGCGGCTGTATCCGCTGGGCAGCGCCCGGACAATATCCATGACGGAAAAGGCGCAGGCCATCACGCGCGATACGCGGGCCCGGACCAGTTCCACCACGTCCGGATTGTTCTTCTGCGGCATGATGCTGCTGCCGGTCCCGAATTCGGCCGGAAGCACGAAGTAGCCGAACTCCGGCAGGGTGTAGAGCATCAGGTCGTGCGAGAGGCGGGACAACGAGAGCATCGTTTGCGAGAGGGCCGACAAAATCAGCGATTCGATCTTGCCCCGGGCATTGTTCGCGTGGAGCACGTTGTGGATCGGGCGGCTGAACCCGAGCAGGCGCGAGGTGAGTTCCCGGTCTATGGGCAACGGCACTCCGTAGCTGGCGGCCGAACCGAGCGGGCATTGGTCGTTCAAATCGTACACTGCCATCAGAAGGGCAAGGTCGTCGAGCAGGCTCTCCGCGTGGGCCGAGGCCCACAGGCCGACGGAACTCGTCATGGCCGGCTGCATGTGCGTCCGGCCCACCATCGGAACCCCCGCATGACGCGCGGCGAATCCCGAGAGCGCCCGGGCCAACCCCACGATCTCCAGGGCCGTGGCGAGCAACTGTTCCTTCGCATAGAGCCGCAAGTCCGTGGCGACCTGGTCGTTGCGGCTTCGGCCCGTGTGAATTTTCTTGCCCAAGTCGCCCAACTTCGCCGTCAACGCGCGCTCCACGGCCAGATGCACGTCCTGATCGTCCAGAGTAATGTCGAATCCACCCCCGGCGGCGGTCCTCATGATCACCCTGAGCTCCGCGAGCACGGCCCGGCATTCCTTGCCGCTGACAATGGCGGGGCGGACCGGCATGCGCGACAGCATGGTCACATGGGCCGCCGTCCCGATGCAATCGGCGTTCACGAGCGCCTGGTCCAGTTGCCGGTCGTTTCCGGCCGTGAAATCCAGGACGGCGGAATCGATGGACCCCACGGTCGTCTTGCGGGCGCGTCTGGCTGCGGTCATACGTGTGCCTTCAATTCCTGACTCCGGACGCCGATGGCGGCCACCGTCTTTCTGCCTCGTCAACATAAGACTCGACGCGGCTCTTTTCAAGAACCGGTTCTTCCCGATCGCCGGCCTCCGCTCCTCGTTCGTTCTCGATGGCGTCGAGGTACGCCTCGCGGGACCGGGTCAGATCCATCAACCGGTCGAAGGCCCCCTCCGCGCGGGCCAGTTTGAACCGAAGCGTCGAACGCCAGGAACGATTCGCCGCGGCCTCGAAGAACTTGCCGTAAAGATCGCCCACCTCCGAGATTTCCGGCGCCTTTCCGATGGCCACCGTCCGGATCTTCTGGGCCTTGTCCGCGGCGAGGATCCGGAGCGCCGCCGATTCGCCGGCCGCCGCGATCAACTCCCGGGGCCTGTAGCTGGAGCGGTCAAGGCCGGCCGGCTCCAGTCCCGCCGCCCTGACGTCAATGACCGTCTCGGCCTGCAGTTCCTCCAAGGCCGCCGAGGACAGGGCCCCAAACTCCTGAACCAGCCTGGACTGGCGGTCCATCCACACGTTCCAGGCCCGATCCATCTCGCCGGCCGAACCGGCGCCGGCGATCCGCGCGGCCATCCATTCAAACGTCAACGCCCCGCCCTCAGCAAGCCGGTCCGCCATGAGTTTGACGGCCTCCCCCCCCTTGAGCGTGACGATCCAGGCGGCGACCATCCCGCAAAGAGCCCGGTCCCGATGCCAACCCGCGGCGACTTCATTCCATTGCAGCACCGCCGAGACCGGCGGCCGTTCCCCCCGGGGGAACCAGACGCTGACCAGTTTACGGCTGCGCGCCCTGCTCGAGGGGTCGAGGTTCTGCGCAAGCCCGGCGGCCAGCCATTGGGGAACGTCCTCGGCCGTTCCCTTGGGCGCCAGCGCCTCGCGACGCGACTCCACGTAGTCCAACAGCAGCAGGCCGCACAGCGATTCCGTCAGTTCGTCGTAGTCCGCGGGCGCGCGTTCATTGATCACCAGGCCGCGGCCGGCTCCGGTGTCATTCCCGTCGTCCGCCGGACGCACCAGCGGCGCGCCGACCGAGGGCTCCGCCAATCGTATTTCGAGCGGCGCCATGGACTTCCGGGGGATCCGAATTCCGCACAGACTTTCAAGCCGGTCCGCCAGGCTCTCGGCCCATTGCGAGTGCTCCGCCCGCCTGACGGCGTCGCCCCCGAGGACCGCGAAGCGCCCGGAGGAACTCAGGGTCGAGGATTCGACGGCGCCGGCCCCAACGGAAAGCCACAAGGGGAGAAAGAGCGCGGCCCGGATCGGGAGAGAGAATCTGGCTTCAAGGTTCAAAGAACGAAACCTCCGCATCGCCTACTTGCCGAACTTCACCATGGCGGCATCCCCGCTGAGCGCCACGTCGCTGACATTGTCCACGACGGACGGCTCCGCCACAACGTCGTTGAGCACCGACTCGAAACAACTCAGGGGAATCGCCTCCAGCGGACCGGCCATGGGGAGATGCCCCACCCGGCTCTTCACGACGTTCAACCGCCCTTGCGCGAACGCGCCTGTCAGCGTACAGGAAAATGGGGCCTGAACGCCCGCAAGAAAGGACACATTCGTGGAAAACCCAAGCCGGAATCGTCCATACAACTCGAATGATCCCTCCCGGATGTCTATGGCGAGCGCCTGCACCTGCCTCGATTGGGCGCGACTGGCCAGGAAACCGTTCAGTTCGGCTTCCGTGAAGGTGAACGACATCTTCTGCTTGGACCTCATCGCCCTCACGATCATCTTCGTCTTCATCGGCACCTGCTTCGCGCCCACGGGATCCGTCAGAACCGCCGGGGCGGCCGTCGGCCAGAACGCCAGGACCAGAACCGCGGCCAGAGCCGTCAGGACGACGCCGATCACGATTCTCTTGACGATAAGCCCGACGTCCAGCTCTTCCTGCTGTCTCAGGTCGTCCAGGGACGTCCTTTCCAGCGACAGTTTCTTTCCGCACTGGCTGCAGAACACGCGGCCGAGGTCGTTCTTGAAGCCGCATTTATCGCATTCTATTTTGATGGACATCCTACTCCGTCTTCTTCGCCGGCTCGGTCTTCGTTGCCGCCTTGGCCTCGGTCTTGCTCTCTGCCTTGGCTTCCGTGGAGCTTTTCTCGGCCTTGGCGGCCGTCTTATAGCCTTCGCTGCGATAGTCCGTCTGGTAGAACCCGCTCCCTTTGAAAATGATGCCCGCGCCCGTGCCGACCAGACGCTTCACTCCCGCTTTGCATTTCGGGCAGCGCTTGAGCGCCGGCTCGGTCATACGCTGGAATTTTTCGAAGTGATGTCCGCATTTCCCGCATTCGTACTCGTACGTCGGCATCTCGCGATTTCCTTTCGTCTCCCTATAAAACCATGTGCCTATCGTAGATGCAGGAATGGCCCATGTCAAACGCATTGGAACCAATGCTCGTCACCGTCAGGTTAATGAGGGTGGCGGGAAGGTTGACCACGCCTCCAGTCCCCGTGTAGCCCGTGAGGGTGGCGTTGGAGCCGCTCGTCGTGTAGGTGAAGTGCTGTACGCATCCGCCAGCACCGTCAACGGCGTCGGCAGAGTCAGGCGGTGCGCGTCAGGGTTGGCGAGGACGGGGAGAAGTGCATCGAGTGTGGCAAGTGCACGGACGTATGCCCCACCGGCGCATTGAAGATGGACGACGCCTCCGCGTAGACGCTGACTCGTTATCCGCTCTCGGCCTGCCCGCCGCAGCGAGAAGCGCGAAGGAGGGTCGCCCGCTCTCGTTCACCGATTCTTCCCTCCTTCACCTTCTCACAGCACCGTCTTCCTTCACCCGCTCGCGCCACCAGCACCCTTAGGATCATTGTTTGGGCGGCGTGAGCGGCAACTCCAGCCACGCCAGTCCGAGCTCGCGTCCCATGTGACTGGTACTATCGCCGCCGGCGGCATCGTAAAACATCGCCAGACGTTTGCCGACGACGATTACCGACGGCATTCCAATGCACTTCTTCGACCACGTGCAGTTTCTTCCATCCAGCACCACGGCTTTATCCTTTGCGTCCCAGCGGTTCAGGTCCTTGGACCAATACACCCAGATCGCGTCGGTGTATTCCCAGTTAGGATCATCCAAGCCGATGTGATTGGTAAACAGGAACCACGTCTGGTTGGACGGCTCGAAGTAGAGCGAGGAATTCTCAATCTGTTCCTCCGGCGAAACAATGGGCTGCGGGTCAACCGCCCACGGGCCATCAAGATCCCTGGTGCGCGCGATGCCGAGTGTGCGCTTTATCGAGGCGCTGAAGAACATCAGGTACTCGTCGCCCTGCTTGACAATGTGTCCGGCACTCGCGGTATCGGCATAGTAGGTTCCCGGCTTTGTCCGGAATGGAATGACTTCCGGCTGTTTGACCCACGGTCCGGCCAGGGACTTGCTCCGCGCTTTCATCGTCAAATAAGGCAACGCGGGGATAAATTCCGGGCCGCCATAGGTGTTGGGCGTGGCGACATAGAACATGTGCCAGTTCTGGCCATCAAAGTACACCCACGGGGAAACAGCGGCGGCGGAATCATCCTCGCCTGGTTTGCCGAAGTCCAGGACGGGCCCCTTCTTCTCCCAGGTCTTCAGATCCTTGCTGGTGGCCTGGCAAGCCAACCACCCCTTGGGTCCGGCGCCGTCGTAGAAGAGGTGGTAAACGCCATGCTCCTCAAAGATCAATGCTTC
>Ga0182021_10001903_pt1 | contig 24269 bp, 23 predicted proteins | sample 612E3MmetaG_FD_120493 | JGI IMG/M metagenome (GOLD analysis project Ga0182021, IMG submission 120493) | Permafrost microbial communities from Stordalen Mire, Sweden - 612E3M metaG (Illumina Assembly) | ecosystem: Environmental > Terrestrial > Soil > Wetlands > Permafrost | place: Sweden... | reverse complement strand
TCGGGTATGTTTTAACTTCTTTGAATAGGTTTCCAGTTTCTCTTGTAATTTGCAGCGGTGTAGTGTTTCTTGTTGCGGTTTACTGGTTTGCGTTGAAGCATAATGGCTTGGTAACCGGTGAGAAGAAAGGGCTCATGGGTTTGGCGAGAGAAATCAATTGGGATATCATATTGTTTATGCTTAGCATCTTCTTGGTGGTTCAAGGATTAGAAACGGCAGGCGTCACAAACCTGTTAGCTTCTGCTCTTGTGGCAACGAGCAAGCTGCCTTCTGCGCTTGGAGTTTTTGGGCCAAGCATGGTTGTGACGGTTGGAGCAAGTTTCATGAATAATTGGCCGATGACAATTTTGGGTTTGCTAAGCATCAAACAGGCAGCAGTTGCTGGAACAACCTTGACAAACTTAGTTTTCAGCAACGTCATCGGAAACAATTTGGGTCCTCACTTTTTCCCGTTGGGGTCGCTTGCGATCTTAATGTGGATGGAAATGATGCGGCGAAGAGGCGTTAACATTAGCCTTAAAGAATACCTCAAAGTTGGCGCCGTACTGTCTATCGTCCAGGTGGCTATTGCCTCATTGGTTTTATGGGCGGAACTAAGTGTCGGATTCAAGCTTTTTTAGTATCTCTCGATAAATCGCCAACCCTCTTTTTTCATCCGTCACGCCTTTTATGAGCATACGTCCTCCATTGAAAAGGCTAACTTCATATTCCTTGTAATTGAACATGAGCGCCAACCGCGACTTCAAACGAACATTGAACAACTTGTTTATTGCTGGGAAAACTTCATCTATGTTCAGTTGCAAAGGTTTTTCAGGATTAATGTTAGCTGTATCTCTTCCACAGAGCCAAACCAGCCGTTCACCGCCAGCAACCCCGGATAAGTCACCGTGGCAGACAGGGCAGCGAGTGCTTTCAGATATGTCAATTGTTGTGAAGTCCATGTCGCTAAAGTCGCAGACCAACAGTTTGCCCTTCAAAGTCTGCCCCACTTCAGCCAAGAGCTTTATAGTTTCCATAGCTTGCAATGCACCAATCACTCCAGGTGTAGCTCCGATTACTCCGCGGGTGCTACATGTTAGTAGGTCGTTGTCAGAGAGGTTAGGCATCAAACATTCCAAGCAGCCCGTTTCAGGGGGGGCAAAAACGGATAGGTTGCCTTCTATGCCAATGGCTGCTCCGAAAACGTAGGGAATCTTTAGTTTTACGCAGATACGATTAACAAGGTAACGGGTGACCATATTATCTAAGCCATCAACGACGCAATCCACCCCATGCAAAAGCCGTTCGACGTTGCTAGCGTTCACATTTTCTGTGAAAGCCTCTGTTTTCACAAGAGGATTTAACTCTTGCAACCGTTTTGCGGCAACTTCAGCTTTTGGATAATGTAAATCATCGCTGGTGTAGAGGATTTGGCGGTGAAGGTTCTGTAGCTCAATGGTGTCTTGGTCAATCAAGCGAATATAGCCAACTCCAGCCAAAGCCAGATAAAGGGAAGAAACCGCGCCCAAGCCGCCTGCACCAACGACCGCAACTTTCGCCTCAGCCAGTTTCCGCTGCCCGCATTCTCCCATTTCTTTCATGATGACTTGGCGACTGTAGAATTCTTGAGCGAACGCTTTCTTCTCTGCCGCATCCACCTTAATCGTTCTCCAAATGAAGTGTTTGTTAATCACTGTTATATTTGCCTTTTTTTTTAACAGTAGGCGATGGAAATGTGGTTTCTAACAAGTTCCTGGAAAGTGAGCAGTAACTGGTTCTGTGGCTTTTTTTAACCGCTGTTCAAAAGGCTCAAAATGCGAGCTAAAGAAAGCAAAAAAAGAAATTTGCCAAAACAGCAGAAAACTTTAGCGTAAAAACCTCCTCCTGCATGACGTATGAGGAAGAAAGTATCTAACAGTTTTTCCAAGTTGCTGCCGCAATGTCAAGTTTTTCAGTTGTATCTTTGCTAAGATTGACCTGAAAGATTCGACAAGATCAAAGAGGTCATCATTAACGATCGATGAATACAACATGTTCTCCGCTAAGCAACTGCTCGGTTTCTCAACGAAATTTTCTCCTTTACATTTTTTCACGCGACAGGAATTAGTTAAACTAAAAAATAAATTTTAATCGAGGAAACACTTTTTCTCAATTGCATTAATGCTTTAAATTAACTTCCACATTAATTCTTTTTGGGTAATGTCGAATCGCATGAGGTCACTTGAGGTTTCATAACCAACGAGGATTTATCAGTTGAAGCTAACTCAAAGATGGTTGAGTTTTTTATAGCTTTTTTTAGGCAATCTTCAGCACATTTGTAACAGAAGATACATCTTCCAAGGTCGAATTGTGGGTATTTTTTTCCTTCAACATCAACCATTTCTATAGCTTTAACTGGGCAATTTCGGCTACATAAACCACAACTGATGCAAAGGTTAGTATCAAATATTGGTTGACCTCGAAAGTCGTCTGGCAACTTGGGTTTCCCGAAGGGATACTCAATTGTTGCTGGCTTGTTAAAGATATTTGATACCGCCTTTCTTGATATTGGAGATAGGCGATGAGATTTCTTCTCCATTTTCTTGTCTTGCATACAATTATGTAGTTTTGGAATGTATTATTATTTTTGATTTTGTGACTTGGTCGTCTTATAATGTTAGATTTCGGGTGATTTGCCTTTTATCTTAAATTGCCGCTCGTAAATTTCTTTAACTTTGTCAATGGTATCGGCTTCTTCAGGTGTTTTATCGTCTCTTATTCTGGTAATTCTTGCAAATCGCAGTGCCATTTGACTCTTGTATTTGGGGCTTTTCTGAATCTCATTATATGTGACTTCAACCACCATTTTTGGAATAACAATTACGCGGTGCCCTTCATTTTCAACTGCAGATTTTTTTAGTTGATTTGTCATTTCGACGATTTCGGTATCGGTTAAGCCCTTGAAAGTTTTGCCCAAATTCAAAAACTCACCTGTCTTGGGGTCTCTTGCCGCCAAATAGTAATCGGAGAGCCAATCTTTCCTCCTGCCATAGCCATATTCAGCGGCTGTGATAACGAGGTCTAAGGGTTCGAGGACTGTTTTTATTTTTAACCATTTTTTTCCTCTGCGTCCAGACGTGTAGGGGCTGTCAAGTTTCTTCGCCATTAATCCTTCATGCCCAGCTGCTGTAGCTTCTTTAAGAAAACCTTCCGCCTTATCGATTTTATCGGTTACGATTTGTTTGCTTAAACAGATTTCTCCCGCGGTCTGTGCCAAGATTTGCCTGCGCTGATGGTATGGCATCATGATTAGGCTTTCCCCCTTAAGGTAGAGTACATCAAACAGGTAAAGGGTTAGAGGAATTTTCTGCGCCATATTTGTGACGTTGAGAATTCGTTTGAAGCGACGCATTAAATGTTGAAAAGCAATCGGGTAGCCATCACTATCTAAAGCGACTACCTCTCCTTCGATGATGGCTGACTGCGCTTTTATGTTGCGTTTTACGGTTTGAACTATTTCTGGCAAGCTTTCTGTTACATTGCTTAATCTTCTGCTGAAAACTTTTACGGCATCGTTTTGCATGTGAATTTGAACCCTTGCGCCATCGTACTTGTATTCAAAAGCAGTTTTGCCACCATGCTCTAATAATGCTTCGTTTACTGTTTGAGCCGTTTGAGCAAGCATAAGTTTTACCGGCCTAAAAACACTAAAGTTCGCCTTTTCTACGCCCTCTAAGCCGTGAGTTTTGAGCACCATTGCGACTTCACCTATGTCTCCCAGAACCATGCTTGCATGCCGCACTTTTTTTATTGGAACCTTGAAGGCTTTGGCAACGGCGTGCTCCATTAAACCTTCATGAAGTCCTGTTCGCATTTCGCCTGTGAAGATTTTTATTAGGTATTTGGCTTCAACTGGGGTAGCTTGGCTTAACAGAGTGGTTATTAGGCGTTCTTTTTTAGTTCTTGACCTTGGGCCTGAGGTTTGAGTTATGGCGGTGAATACTTGTCTGGCTTCGGTTATTGTTAACGATTTTTCTGCAAGTTGAGTTTGCTTTTTTGATTTTGCCTGTTCAAGAATTAACTTAGTTGCTGAGCCGATGTCGCCTGTGCTTGCCATGGCTTGACGAAATTGGTTCCAATCAAATTGGCTTATTCGCTCTAAAACTCGTTTCAAACTTGACCAACTTACATCCAGCGTTTTCTGGCTATACTTTGGAAATGCTCTGCCAACCATCATATTGGTAGCGGGTTCAATTTCTTCCGACCCAAGAGTCGTTAAGTAATTTGCGGTTAAGTCTATGATTTCAAGTCGTTTTGTTGTTGCTTCGACTTTTTCAAGCAGACCGCAGAGGGATTTGAATAAACCAGGCATAATTTAACCAAAAAATTTGATTACTAGAACTATCGTGTCGACTCTTATTTAATTGATTTACTAAAAATCCTTGATGAGCCTTGATGGAGCCTTTAGGGACTTTTCGCGACGAAACCAGACAAATAGGGACGAATCTAGACTCAGCCTGCAAACAAATCAAGCCCCAAACCAAAAAACCAACCCAAAACAAAAAGAAAAAACTTACGGCTAAATAATGAAAATTGGGGTTAATGCAGTCTACAGTGATCTCATACTGCAATTATGAAAATACAGAGAAAGATGACTCGCCCTCGGGCTCTTTTTGTTTATCGTTAATTTCCTTGATCTTCTTGTCAAGTTCCTCTGTCTCTTTAGTGTTTCCCAAAGCTTTTTGGCAGTCTCTCGCCTGCTCAAGTGCACTTAAGCCATATCTATCAAAGGCTTTGCTAAATGAAATTTCAGATGATTTCATGAAAAACTCAGCGCCTTTCACGCAATCTTTGAGTGCAACAGAAGCTTCGCCAGCTTTATAGTACATTTCAGCTGCACCGAAATAGTTCTGGCCTTTATAGTAAAGCTCACCAGTTTTGGCAAACAAGTCTCGTGCTTCTTCATATCTGCCGTTTTCCATAAGCGCAATTGCTTGTTTATGCATTTTTATAGGATCTACTTTTTCAGTCATGACTTGTCACTCGTCGACATTATTTTGTCGTGAACTCCCATTTAGATTTTCCTCTTTTGCATAATGAACTATACAAATCGGCAAGCAATTTTTGGATGCTCTGAATGGTATAACATAAAAGCATGTTTAAGCAACTTAGGAAAAGATGAAGCAAAGTCTAAAATGCATTCACTGTAGCACCGAGTTTCCGGTTTATCCCTTGAGAACTAACTGCGAAAAATGCGGGGGAACGCTTGAATACGTAGCTGATTTGCCTGAAGCTGGCAAATTGCAGTCTTCTGGGCAGCAGGGATTCTGGAGGTACCGACAGATGCTTCCTCCAGTTAAGCACATGATTAGTCTTGGAGAAGGATCAACTCCTCTGCATAAAGCTGAAAGGCTGGCTAAAGTTGTCGGGCTAAAGAACCTTTATTTGAAGGATGAAACCCGCAACCCTACAAACTCATACAGGGACCGTGCAGCAGCTTTCTTGACATCAAACGCGATTGATCAAAGTTTTAAGGCACTATTATGCGCCAGTAATGGAAACATGGGGGCCTCTTTAGCAGCTTACGCCGCAAAAGCAGGGCTGATCTGCCATGTCTTGGTTCCGAAAATTGTTGATGTTGGAAAATTAGCGCAGATGATTGCTTACGACGCAGTAATTGAAGAGTCAGGCGACATAGTTGATGACTCCATTCGAAAAGCAGGTGACTTATCTAGAGAAACAGGATGGTACCAAGCTACTGCCGAACTCAACCCGCTGGTGGTCGAAGCCCAAAAAACAATCTCCTACGAAATCAATGAGCAGTTTGCGGTGCCAGAGTGGGTTATTATCCCGATGGGAAGTGGAGGCACCATCTATTCTCTTTGGAAAGGCTTCAAGGAGCTAAACGAGATTGGTCTAACGGATTCGTTACCACGAATGGTGGGAGTTCAAACTGAAGGCTGCGCCCCAATAGTTAGCCAACTCAAAGAACAGCAATCTCCAAAATCCTGCAACGTATCAACACGTGCACTAGCCATCCTCGTTGGTGACCCATTACAAAGTGACTTGGCAATCAAAGCCATACAGGAGTCAAATGGCTTGGCTTTAACCGTTTCAGACGCAGATATTTTTGCTTCGGAGCTTCTAATCGCTAAACTTGAAGGAGTTTTTGCTGAACCCGCAAGCTCAGCCACTGTAGCAGCATTACAGAAACTGAAAAGTGATAAAATTTCCGGCAATTCGAGCGTTGTTTGTCTTATCACTGGAAGTGGGTTGAAAGCAACTGATGTTTTGCAAGCGTTGACGAAAAAACAGAAAGCAGCAGGCTTGGGGCTTGCTGTAAGTACAAAGCAAAAAATTCTCAAAATTCTGAGTGAAAAAGATACATATGGATACGATTTGTGGAAGCAGCTGGGGCAAATAATGACGCGTGCTGCTGTATATCAACATCTTAATGAACTGTCAGATAAGGGGTTGGTGGTTGGTTATGAGCAGAATGGCAAGAAATTTTTCAGAATTACTGAGCGAGGTAAGAGGGTTCTGGCAGCGTTTGATGACATTCAATTAATTATGTGAGTCACGACAAAAATTTATTAGTATAGTTGTAGCTATATCAAAGTTATGACTATGCTAAGGTGGAAAATATGCAATCCAAAACCAACAAAAGAACAGCAACACTCATAGTCGCGCAAGCTGGAATTATGGCAGCCCTTGTTGCAGTCGCGACTTTCTTCCCACAAATCCCCATTCCTGCAACAAAGGGATATCTAAACTTCGGCGACATCATGATTTTCATCACTGCACTCACTTTCGGTCCAATCATAGGAGGATTCGCAGGGGGCGTCGGATCCGCAATATCTGACATAGCTGGAGGATACGCATACTTTTCGCCGTTCACGCTAATTATAAAAGGTGCTGAAGGACTTATCGCAGGCTTAATATCCAACAGGCTAAGCAAAAAAAGAGACATCATCGCCGTTGTCATCGCAGGCGCAGAAATGGTCAGTGGATATTTCATAGCTGAGTTCTTTGGATTATCAGAAGGCTGGGCAGCTGCAAGCGAAGTGCCCTTTAACATACTGCAGATAGCGGTTGGCGGGATAATTGGGATTTCGGTAGCTATTATTCTTCGAAAGAGACTTCCAGAAGCTTGGAGAAATTACAAAGGAAAGCAAAATGTAGTCACTGCTTAAAAGCATGGTTTAACAGAGAATAACCTATGAAGCTGCCACCTGGAAAAATTCCAATAGACATCCTGAAAGAAGTTGTATTCAAAAATCTTGGCGCTGAACGCAGCGAAGTTGTTTTAGGTCCTGCTGCTGGAGTAGATGGTGCTGTATTAGATGTGGGCAGCAAAAACGCAATCGTCTCTATGGATCCAATTACTGGTGCAGTTGAACGCATCGGATGGGAAGCCATCAACATAAACGCCAATGACGTTGCTACTTTCGGGGTTGAATCCGCTTTCTTTTTTTCATGCCTGATGTTGCCAGAAAACGCTGACAGCAAAATCGTTGAAACAATAAGCACCCAAATGAACGCGGCTGCAAAAGAACTTGGAATAGCCATCGTGGGTGGACATTGCGAATCAACGCCGGGACTGAAAAATCCTATCGTGGTTGGCTGCATAATGGGCTTAACAGAAAAAGGCAAATACGTTACTGCAGCGGGCGCAAAAAGTGGTGACAAATTGATTTTAACAAAAAGCGCTGGAATTGAAGGCACAGCAATCTTAGCTTCAGACCGTGAAGAGCAGCTATCAACAGTCTTAAGCTTACCAATGCTTGAGAGCGCCAAACGTTTCTTCAACCAAGTAAGCATAGTAAAAGACGCGTTAACCGCTTACAGAACAGGCGGGGTTCACGCGATGCATGACCCAACTGAAGGTGGAATTTTGAATGGTATCCATGAAATGGGAGACGCCGCAGGATTAGGCGTACGCATTTTTGAAGAAAAAATAACAGTTGAACCTGAGACTGCTAAAATCTGCAGGTACTATGAAATTGACCCTTTGCAACTGATTAGTTCAGGTGCACTGCTTATAGCTGCTGAGCCAGAAGCTGCTGACAAAATAGTTGATGCTTTATGTCAACAGCACATTTATGCCGCTGTCATTGGAGAATTCATCACGAACCCAAACAAACGCATCTTAATGCATAATGATGACTCAGCGGAGATGTTGCCACGACCAGTCTCAGACCACTTATGGATTGCTTTAACTCGTTAAACTGCTCCGGGTAAACGATTCTGATTACTCTGCCTGTTAAATTCAACGGTGAAATGGTTATCTCGTAGATATGTGGAGCAAGCTTCTGAGAGAACGCTTTAATTATTGAAGAACAGAGAAATGGCAGAAGAGATGGGAACGAACGGCCAAGAGCACCTAAGAAACAATTTTTTAATAATCAGCCAACATAGATAATCTACGCTTATTTAATGAATTATTAGAAACACCCAAAAAACTGGTTAATGTTGTCTTGGCGATAATAGGTCTTGGAAGTCAGGGTTGATCTTGCCGTATTTCTCTTGAATACCTTTGTTTATCCGGAGCCAATCATCAGTTACTAGTGGCCATGTTCTGCTAGGTATAACCTGTTTTGTAATATATTCTTTGATTGAAGGCATTCTTTTTATTACTTGATTATGCCAATCCACGTCGATTAATCCGCCTCGTCTTAGGTATTGCAAACTCTGGTATACCTTGTCCGTTTCGATTGGATAGCTGAGGCTCCTGATCAAGTCTTGAATTAGAGAATCAAAAGAAATTTCGTTTTCCGGACGTAAGCAAATCACGGCAGCGGTATCTTGTACCAAACGTGCGCTCCTGCTCAGATAGAAGGATTTTCTTTTCGGAACCAGTGCTTGTTCAATCCGGTAGGCATGTCGTTTGTAAAACCATTTCTTAACTACCTCAGCCAAAAACAGGTATGTGATGATCATCAGCACCAATGCTACATAAAACAATGGCGGGGGCGGAGCAAACTTAAACACTGGACCCAGGAGTGTATACGGTATTATTAACGCTGCAGCAACGACTGACAAACAACTTATTACCAAATATTTGCCAGGTTTGCTCTTCCAGAAGGGCGATTGTCTTGTCCTAATAACAAATACTACCAATGTTTGAGTGCAAAGCGATTCAACAAACCACGCTGTTTGGAATTGTGATTGCTGGAAAAGTGTCGCTAATGGAGCCCCTGTCGCTGAAGCCCCCAGAGGAATACCGAAAATAAATACCATTATGAAAAATGTAGAATAATCGAAAATTGAGCTGATAGGACCTTCAACCGCCATAAAATTTCTTATGAAGGATATGTCCCATCTCTTTGGGCGCTCCAGATATTCTTCATCAATATTGTCAGTTGCTATCGTTGTTTGGGAGAGTGTATAGAGGAGGTTGTTTAATAATATCTGAATCGATAACATCGGCAAAAATGGCAAAAAGAGCGCTGCTCCCGCAACACTAAACATGTTGCCAAAGTTGGAACTAATGCCCATCATAACATATTTCATGGTGTTGCCGAATGTTTTTCTCCCCTCAATAACACCCTGAGCTAATACGGTCAAATCATTTTCAAGAAGGATAATGTCGGCAGATTCTTTTGCAACATCTACCGCGTTGTTCACAGAAACGCCAACATCTGAGGTTCTTAGTGAAGGAGCATCGTTGATTCCATCACCCATGTAGCCAACAACGTGACCGTTATCTTTGAGCAAATTGATGATTCTGTCTTTTTGGACGGGCGTTACTCTAGCAAACACATTGGCTTCTTCTACAACTCGTGCTAAAGCATCATCTTGCATCTGAGCAATTTCGCCACCTAAAACAACGCCCTTAATCTCGAAGCCGAGTTGCTCGCATACTTTTCTAGTTACTAACTCGTTGTCGCCAGTCAATATTTTTAGTTCTATTCCTTCTTTTGCTAGGAGTCCGATTGATTCTTTTGCGGTCTGTTTTGGCGGGTCAAGAAAAGCGATGAAACCAAGAAATACCATTTCAGTTTCGTCATTAACGGAGTAGACGGATTTTTCTTCCTTCAATTTTTTGTATGCTACGCCTAAAACCCTCAAGCCTTCAGCACTAAGGTCGAAGTATTTTCGCTCAATTTTTTTACGAGCTTCTTCGCTGATATCATAGAGTAGACCGCCAAATTCATAATAACTTGAAACTTTTAGAATTTCTTCAGGTGCCCCTTTTGCAATGAAGAATCTTTGCCGATCTTTTTCAACCACAACTGAGACTCGTCTACGGACGAAATCGAAGGGCACTTCGTCGATTTTCTGGTAGCCCTCCATATTAATTTCCTTATGGACTTGGATTGCATCGTCAAGTGGGCTTTTTAGCCCAGTTTGGTAGAAGCTGTTCAGGTAAGAGTATAGAAGGACTTTATCGTCGTCTTTGCCCTCTGTGTCCACATGCATTACAAGCGATATTTTGTTTTCAGTTAAAGTTCCTGTTTTGTCAGTGCATAAAACGTTCATGCTACCGAAGTTTTCGATAGAAGGCAGGTGTTTGACAATGACACCTTTTTTTGACATGTTTACGGCCCCTTTGGAAAGGTTCATCGTAATAATCATGGGTAGAAGTTCAGGTGTCAACCCAACGGCTAGAGCTGCAGCAAAAAGTAAGGATTCTATTATGCCACGATGAAACAGAGCGAGGACGATGAAAACGAAGATAATTAATACAAATGTTACCTGCATGATGAGGTAACTGAATCCTTTTACGCCTCTTTCAAACTCTGTTTCAGGAGGTTTTGTAACGAGTTTCTTAGCGATTTTACCATACTCGGTGGAACCACCAGTTTTAACAACGACAGCTGTTGCCGTGCCGCTTACGACTGATGTGCCCATAAATAGATAATTATTCCATTCAGTAATCGAACCAGACTGGAGGTTTATTGACTCTAGCTTATTCGGCGTTTTTTCAACAGGGAAGGATTCGCCGGTGAGAGCACTTTGGTTAATGAAAAGATCTTTAGCGCTGATTATTCTTGCATCTGCAGGAGCGATGTCTCCAGCTGATAGATACGTAATGTCTCCTGGAACAATTTGAGACAGTTTAAGCTCTTTCTTTGTATTGTCTCGAATTACTGTAGCGGTAGTGCTGACCTTTTCTTTTAGCATTTCAGCTGCGTTTTCTGCTTTAGATTCTTGATAGTGATCAATACCAACGCTGATTAATACGATTACAAAAATGATACTAAAATCTGGAATATCACCTGTTGCACCTGCAAATATTGATGCAGCCAAAAGTATGATGATTAACGGGCTTTTGAAGTGAAGGAGAAAGCTTACAATTGCTGAGCGTTTTCTCTTTTGGGCTAATTCGTTCGTGCCATAAACGTTAATTCTGAGTTCCGCTTCTTCAGAACTCAAACCCTTCGTAGAGGTCCCTATTCGGGACATTACCTCATCCGCTGGCAGAGTTAAAACTTCTTCTGTAGTTACGGGAGGCAGAACTAGAGGGACGTTCTCTTTAACTGTAAATATTTCTGGATTTCGATGAACGCCATCTGCCAAGGGTTTTCCTCCAATAGGGCTCACGCAATAAACGTGAAACCATCCTAGCAATACCAGAAGTACATTCTTAAAAACAGTTCCTCGCTAACATAAAATTAAAATCGAGCTGTATATCAAAAAAGTCTTTTTAATTAATATGGATAATGGTTTTTATAGTTCTAATCGAAGATACAGTAAACATCAAAAAATGGCGAGTGACAACCTATTTGACGACTAGTTTGAAAAAAGCGGCATCAATAGTGACACGTGGGCTTATTCCCGGTAATCTTCATCATGCTCAATGGTTGGTCACAAGAAAATGTAACTACCGGTGTGCAGGTTGTAATGTTTGGAAAGAACCAGACTCAAGAGAACTTGCAGCTCAAGATATAAAAAAAGGATTCGATATTTTAAAAAAAATTGGTGTTGTTGAGCTCATAATATCTGGCGGAGAACCTCTGCTTAGAGCTGATATCGGCGAGATAATTGATTATGCTTCAAAACTTTTCGTTACAACTGTGTATGATAATGGTAGTATGGCATTAAAAAAAATCGATTACTTGAGAAACGTAGATTTTGTGGCAATTTCGATAGACAGCTTAGATGAAGCAAAAAACGATTACATAAAGAATGTACCGGGCGCATGGAAGAGAGCAATGGAAACTGTAGAGAAACTTCATCGCGCAGGAATAAATGTTAGTGTTACGCCGACGATCTCCCAGAAGAATCTATATGAAATAACTGATGTTACCAATTATTTTACTGAAAAAGGGATTCCTGTTTGGTATAGCCTTTATTCTTACGACACATCGATCGATGCAAACCAACTTTTCAGGATTGGGAAAGCAAACGATGAATTTGTTATAACAGACAAACGTGCCATGGTTAAACTTTGCAACTCCTTAATTAAAATGAAAAAGGAAAATAACAAAATTCTAATGACAACCAAACTACTGCAAGCTTTACGAAGTATCTACGCAGAAGATGAACGGACATGGAAATGCCAAGCGTTAAGTAACTTTATCGTCGTTGACCCCTTAGGTCGAATCGCTGGATGTCACAGCCACAATTTTGTGGGATCAATATTTGATTTACCTGCGAAGTGGAAAAGCCCTGAATTCAAGCAAATGCGTAAATCTTATCATGAATGCGAGCAATGCAATTACCTTTGCTACATTTTCTATTCCATTCAGGGAAGTCCATCTGGCTATTTATCTTTGGCTTGGGACCAGTGGAAAAACGCAAAGCTATTCTTCAAGTAAACTACACTTCTATGTTTGGAAACCTGCAGAGAAAATTGGTAAGCGTTTCTGTTAATTTATTATCCATATCTTCTGTCTCGTCAATGTTTGTTATGGCGATTTTAAATGGCTTGATTATTATTTTTCCTAATTTATCTTTTACTCGTCTTGGTCCTAAATCTTTAGGTTTCTTTAATTCTATGACGGCGGGTAAAAATAGAAGCATAACTGAAACTATCACCATTACCGTCTGGGCCGCAAAAATATACACACTCTGAATCGTTAGCATCTAATCAAGTTATCGCTTAATTATCAATATAACGATTTCCCTTTCCTAAATGTTCAGTTTTTTCCCAATCAATCTTAGATTTACCAACCAATTTTTCAATAAGCAAATCGTAAAAAGCCTTGGTACAGATTAGCATATTGAAGAAAAAGGAAAAAATTAGAAAAGGCATCAGCCATTGGAGCCTTTTTCTGCCATCTAAATAAGCACCAACCCCAATCTCGAAAAAAGGCGCATAATTGCCTACAACACCGTAAAAAGATACAGGTATAGCAAACCAAAGTGCCGCCGCAACCGATGAACCATTAACGATAAGCAAACTGCCGATAAAAAAAGAAGCCAGAATTAAAACAGGCATAAAATAAATGTGCAAAAGAAGCAGACCATCAACTTTTTCTTTGCGGTTCATTTTTTTGCTTCTCAAAACTTTCAATGCATTCTTGAAGCAAACCTGTATATGCCCTTTAGCCCATCTATGCCTTTGCCTCCAATATGCCCTCAATGTATCTACTGCTTCCTCGTAACATTCTGCGTCTCCTACATAGCGAATTTTATAGCCTAATAGATAAATTTGCACCGTTAAATCCGTATCCTCAGTCACCATTGACTCGTCAAAGCCGCCTAAACTATCCACAATACTGCGCCTAAAGCCTCCAACCGTGCCACCAAACTGTGGCATAAGACCCAAAAGCTCGCGAGCCTCCTGGTCTACTCTGTATCCTCCTATCCGTTCTAAGGCTATTAAGCGCGTTAGAATGTTATGTGGCTCATTCCAAACAACTGGTCTTCCCTGCACAGCACCAACCTCTGAATCGGCGAATTTTTCTACAAGTTTTTCCACATTGTCACTATTTGGGAGGTAATCAGCATCAAAGCAAAGCACAATTTCTCCTGTTGCATCTTTTAAGCCCGCATTCAATGCCGCGGCTTTTCCCCTACCTCCAATTCTGGTGTCTCTGTGCAGGACTTTTACGAAACCATAAAATTTTGCATATTCATCTCCAATTTTTCCTGTAGCATCCGAAGAAGCATCATCTATCATTATTACCTGCAGTTTGCTTTTAGGATATGATAACTTCGTGATTTTGTCTAATATCTTGCCGATTACATGTTCCTCATTGTGCGCAGGTATAAGGATCGTTACAGTCGGTTCAAAACTTAACTTCGCAGGTGTATTAGGCGGAAGATTTCTGTTATTTGATTTCCTTAAAACCGTTAAAGTGAAAATATAATGGCGGATTAAATAAATTATGATAATTGATGTCAAAAAAATGAAAATTATGTTTAAGCTTTCAATTATCAATTTTGATCCGCCAAATTCTTTGTTGTTTGTTTAGGGAGGACCCCCAAGGTTAAGGCCCAAAAAGGCACAATCCACATTAGATTTAAAATTGGGAAAATTAATGTATAGAAAACATTGAATGCTGGACCAAGTGAATTGAAGCCAGCTAAGGAAAAGTAATAAAGAATCAGATTCCAAAACAATCCAACTACATTTCCAATTGCTAATATGAACATTTTTTAGGTAAGCTACCGTTTAGCAGAAGAATCAGTGGAATAAAGAGGAAATTGAAGAATAATAAAATGGCAGTTGTTTTAATGTTAATTAGTTGTAGTGAGGCTATAAGGCAAAGGATGATTGTTGCTGAAAAAAGAAGCATGGCTAGGCCGTTTATTTCTTTCACTTTCGTTCCCCCTCTCTTTATAGATGTTTGATTAATAAAGAACGTTCTAATCCTTGGTATAACTTAAATCGTCTGGAACTTAAATAGGTCAAAATTCTAGTTGAATTAACTTAAGAAGAAATTGAAAAAACTATATTGCTTATTACTTTGCAAAGAACCTCAAAAACTTCATCTGCATTCAAATTATCGGTATCTAAAACTAAATCAAACGGTTTAAAGTCTTCATCTAAAACAAAACCGTAAAGTTTCTTGTAGATTGCTTTTGTTCTATCTTCTTTTTCTTTCAACACTTTGAATGCTTCGTTTACTGTTATTTTATCTCGTTCTGCGACTCTGGTAGCTCTTTTCTCAATTGAAGCCATCAACCAAATTTTGAAACCTTCGCTTAGCAACCATGGCATCGTCCAACTATCTAAGAGCACATTTCCCTGCTTTGCATATTCGAGCAGCTTAGCATCTACAGCTTTGTCAAATTTAGGGTCATTTATCCTTTCGTTAAGAAAATTTAAGCCCTCGGAACTCTCCCACCATCCTTGACAAGAAGCATTATAACCCTCGGCATTAGCAAGTTCCTTGAGTGCATCGCCGCCTGAATAACACTTTAGTTTATATTTTTCCGCAAGCTTTTTGGATAATGTGCTTTTCCCAGTGCCTGCCATTCCTGAAATGCAGATTACTGGTTTTTTGTCGGTGAAACATAATTTTGCGTTTTTAGCCATTTAGTGACACCGTGATTTCTCGAATTTAAGGCTCAATGGGCATGATGCCAAGTATACGTGATGAGAGTAGCCCGAAGAAGAATGAGCAAATCGGATACCAGTAGAATACAGGAATCGCGTTAGGAATTGCGGATTGGGCAACTCCATTAATAATGTGATGAGCACCAGCAATTGTACCAAGACCTGGTATGTAAGCCATAGGCGCTGGTCCAAACGTTGGGGTTAAAACTAAAAACCAGACAATTAAGTAAACGAAAGAGATACCAAACTGGACCATTTGAGGCTTCATCATTTTTGCTTGCATGCTGTTTATTTGCGATTGTCTTTTTTTGAGTTTTTCCATTTGCTTTTTATCTTTGGATCTCGCTGCTTGCATAGTTTCTGAGCGGTATTCAGCCATTTCTTTTTGCATAATTCGGTATTGTTCCCAACCTACAAAATAATTGATTAAAACCCTATTTATTCCCGAATTTAAGAACGCAATGGCTGCTGAAATAACTAAGATTATGATTGTTGCCAAAGGCAATGAAGTGACAACTACAGACATCGCATTTTTCCTCTTGACTTTATGAGTATCCGTATCAGGTTTTCTTGTTAATAACCGTTTTTGCCATTTAGCTTAATTGTGTAAGAAAAAAGCTCTTTTCTTGATGCCTATCTCTTTAATAGCGGTTCTTTCCAAAACAGGACTTGAAAATAGAATGAAAAATGGTCCTTAGGCATGTTCTTAGTTATTCTTTTTGCAATAATACTTGCAATGAGCCATTAACTATACTTGAAGGTTAATATTGGAAGACCTTTATTGTTGAGTAACATTGATGGATATGCCTACCGCAAATGATTTGGTCCCCGATAAAGTACGTCGACGAAAGAGAACCATCGGCATAATTGCGGTAGCTTTGTTGCTCCTGTTTACTATTTTGGCTTTCTTAAATTTTATTTCATTAATAGTTTGGATTTTTGCAGATTTGGCGGTTGCTTTGATAGCCAATCTTTTATTGAGAAGAGTGGGAAGAGTTACCCTCTAACGATTGGGCTATGCGTAACTAAGCCGAAACATAGATTCTTAAAGCCAGAACTGGCAAAACCACCACTAAACCAAACAAGACTGCAGTCATATACATAACGCGTAATGACCTGTTAATGTGCTCTGGCGAAATACCGTTGTTATCGCCTAAAATATAGCAGCCCGGCTTTTCCAGCTGGGTGTTCAATGCTCCAGCCATAGCTGAGATTGTCCATCCAGCATTAATACTAGCCATTTTTCGCTTGTCTCGTTGCAGAATGCGCCATGATTCACGCCAGTTTTCTCTCAGAAGAAATGATGCGGTAATCATCAGATAAGCCGTTAATCTGGCAGGAATATAGTTGGCAATTGTGTCAAGATTTGCACTGAACCAGCCTATATTTTTGTTTTCTGCGTTTTTGTACCCTACCATAGAATCTAAGGTGTTTACCACTCGATATGCGAAAGCACCTGGGACGCCGAAAAGAGCAAAGAAGAAGAATGGTGCAGTTATGCCATCTGTGGTACTTTCTGCAACAGATTCCACGGCGGCAGAGATAATTTGCTTCTCATTTAATTTGTTTGGGTCTCGTCTGACAATGAAGGGTAACCATCGGCGGGCTTCAGCTAAATCATTTTTCTTTAGTGCTGTAGCAATCGGATTGGTGTAGTGTCCCATGCTTTTTAAAGCAAAAGTCGCCTTAAACAAAACTGCCCCAATGATTATGTAAGCAATTTGGCCAAAGATTCCAAAGGATGATCGAAGCCAAAACAATAGCAAAAATACTGGAAGCGAAACAACCGATATGATGGAAATAGCTAATAGGACCCCGTTTGCTTTTTCGACGCGTGGATTTGAGCTTTTGGCTTTGGGTTTGAGATATGATATTATTTTGCCTATGCCGACGGTCGGGTGGATTTTGTCAGGATACTCCCCGACGATGACATCAATCAAGAAAGCTAACAGAAAAATCAAGACAGAATCAATAAATAAAGTTAAATCAAAAGAAAACATGGTTAACTAACCTGGCATTGCTAATTTTTCACGGCCTGCTTTAGGGCTTCAATCAACCGTACATTCTCCAGATGCGTCTTAACGGCTACGCGAATATAGTATGGGTCCAGTCCATGGAAAGAAGTGCAGTCACGAATCAAAATGCCCTGGCACAACAACTTATTTTTCAGTTCATTGGCTGTTAAACCTGACTTGCGAATGTCAATAAAGAAAAAGTTAGCGTCCGGTGGATAAACCTTAAACGACCCAATTTCGCTTAGTTGAGCTAACAATTGTGCCTTCTCTTTTTTTATAAGCTCGCATGTAACCCGCAGATGCTCCTCATCATTTAACGCTGCAATAGAAGCAGGTTGCGCCAAACAATTAACATTCCAAGGGATCTTTGCCCTCAACAGAACATCAACAATTTCTTCATTGGCAATTCCATAGCCTATACGCAAACCCGTTAAACCAAAAATTTTCGTGAAAGATCTCAAAATAAACAAGTTAGGATAACTCTTAATTTTAGTTATCATTGAGAGGTTTTTTTCTTCTTCAACAAATTCTAAGAAATCCTCGTCGAGAAAAATCAAGGTATCCTGCTTCAACGCTTTCTCAATTATTTCTGTTAAAGTTTGTTTAGGTATGAGTAAGCTAGTTGGATTATTTGGATTGCACAAGAAAACAATTTTGGCACCAGCCATTTCCCGTTCAAAAGCCTTTTCATCTATCTTGAAGGTCTTGTTTAGCTTGACGAATTTTGTTGTTTCGCCTGTTTTTCTTACTGCACTCTCATATTCCCCAAACGTTGGTGCAGAAATAACTGCTGTTTCACCTTTTCGCATAAAAGTTTCAGCGAACAAATACATAAGTTCCGTGGAACCATTACCCACAATAACGTTATTTTTATTTAAGCCCTCAAAGTGGTCTGCAATTGCCTGCCTTAACTGGTTACAATTTGAATCTGGATAAGACGGGATTTCCTTGAAGCTGTTTTTTGCTGCTTCAAGCGCTTTTTTTGAAGGCCCCAGTGGATTTACGCTTGAACTGAAATCCAAAATTTCCTCTCGTTTGAAACCACTTTTGCCTGCAGCATCCAAAACCTCTCCGCCATGAACACATGGCTTAAGATTTTTTATGCGATCCGTAACTAAGTTTTCGACAGGCTTCATTTAAGGTTCAATCCATCAGGCTATGAGGCTGAAATTCTTAGATTTCTCTTAAAGGTAAATGATATAAATGTTTGGTTGGATGCTCCATCCAAAACCCAAAAGCGGTCAGCAGTAAAAACATTGGCTGTTTTTCTACACATATCCATTCGTTAGGCTTTTTGCAAATAAAACTTAAGACAGCCGCTTTCATTTGCCGAAAAGGTCGAGCCGGTTTAACTTTTATAAAGGGTTCTGAGAATAGTCAAGGTAACGATTTATTGAAAAATTAATAGTAAAGAAGAAGATGTTATGAGCGATAAAATTGATATGCACAAAGTTAAAGAGTTAAAGGAAATGCTAGAGCAAAAACCACCAAACGAGTCAGTAGAGAAAGTTCTTGCAGTCTTCTGCGAACGTCATGCTCTCTCTATGACGTCTTGTCGCGTTTTCTATAATCAGTTGGTTGAAGATGGCAAAATCAAAAAGTAAGCAAGAGTTAATCCTCTGCATTGTCTTGATTAGCTTGTTGTCTTTAGCTTGGGACATTGGAACTGTTAATTCTGCTACAGCGCCTTCAGTTCTGTGGACTCATTCATTTGGCGGTAAACAGACTGACAGAGCCTACTGTGTCATACAGACTGATGATGGAGGCTACGCTCTTGCAGGCAGCACCAACTCCTTCGGCGTTGGTGGCGCTGATTTATGGATAGTTAAAACCGACTCGTCGGGTAATATGGACTGGAATAAAACCTATGGTGGACCAAACGATGAAATTGCGAGTGCAATAATGCAAACGGAGGATGGGGGCTTTGTTATTGCAGGCATGACCAGTTCTTTTGGGGCAGGAGGCTTTGATTATTGGCTTGTTAAAACCGACTCCCAGGGAAACATGCAGTGGAATAAAACTTGTGGTGGAGCCCAAGACGACTTCGCGATTTCAGTCATTAAGACGAGTGATAGTGGTTACGCGTTGGCAGGTTGGACGAACTCTTTTGGCGCAGGTGGTGAAGACCTCTGGCTGGTTAAAACTGACTCATCAGGCAACATGATGTGGAACCGAACGTATGGGGGACAGTTCGACGATGAAGCCCACGCACTTATCCAAACCGGTGATGGCGGCTACGCTATTGCTGGTGATACTTCGTTTGCAAACGGTAATGAGGACGCTTGGCTGGTCAAGACTGATTCTAACGGAATTATGCAATGGAACCAAACTTATGGCGGGGCAAAACTTGACACTATTTTATCCATAGTTCAATTAAGCGATGGCACCTACGCGTTAGCTGGGTATACCTTGTCTTTTGGAGAAGGGTTATCGAACGCTTGGCTGCTCAAAACAGACTCATCTGGAAATATTTTGTGGAATAAAACATACGGCGGAACCTACGATAACCACGCCTATTCAATGATGCATACAAGTGACGGCGGCTTTATACTGGCTGGTGACACTAAAACATCAATCGATGCACCCAGCAATTACCTTGTTATTAAGACTGATTCTTCGGGTAACATGGAGTGGGAAAGAGCAAATGGTGCCAGCACTGATAATGTGGCGTATTCTATCATTCAGTCAAGTGATAACGGGTTTGTTTTAGTTGGCACAACCGATGCAGGAGGCAACGGAGATGACGCTTTGCTTGTAAAGCTCGGTGGTAATAGCAACATAATGCAATTGCCACTGTTACCTATCGTTGTCTTGTTCGTCGTTGTGTTGATTGTGGTTTTAGTAGTTGTTCTCTTGAGCCATAAACGAAAAAAAGGTACTGTGCCAAACCAAACGAACAGGATTTAAAGGATACAAGACTGCATTTAAAGCAACTGAGGAGTTAATGATTGAACGAGCTTGTCTTCGTGGGTTTAGGTTTAAACGATGAGAAGGGCATAAGCCTTAAAGGGCTAGAGGAAACTAAAAATGCAGATTACGTTTTCATGGAAACCTACACCAGTTTAATGCCAGATTTTAGCATTGAGCGTTTTGAAGCATTATGTGACAGAAAAATTCATGTGGTCTCCAGAAATGATCTTGAAGACAAAAATGGAACTGTAATTCTTGAAGCTGCAAAGAAGGGCAAAGCTGTTTTTCTTGTTCCGGGTGACCCTTTTATTGCTACTACACATGTAACCATGCGGATTGATGCTGAAAAGCATGGGATAAAAACTCGCATTGTCCATGGGACTTCAATAATGTCAGCCATAATCAGCCTATCCGGATTGCACAATTATACGTTTGGAAAAACAGTAACTGTACCTTTTCCAGAAAATTTCTCGGAAACACCCTACAATGTTATAGCTCAAAACAAACAGGTGGGCTTGCACACTCTTTGCTTACTCGATTTGAAAGCAAACGAAAAAAGCTTCTTGAGCATCAACCAAGCCATCAAAATGTTGTTGGAGGTTGAGGAGAAAAACAAAAAAGGCATAATCACCCCAGAAACTCCTGTAGTTGGTATAGCGCGGGCGGGAAGTTACAGCCCAATCCTCAAAGCCGACTTTCTCAAAGATTTAGCCGCATATGATTTCGGTGAGCCGCCGTATAGTTTGATTTTTCCGGGTGAGTTGCATTTTATGGAAGTTGCTTCCTTAATCGCTTTTGCAGAGGCACCTGTTGGATTTAGGAGGCTTGCTAAATGAGCTTAGAAGCGCTCGCGGCGAAGTATATTGGTTCCGCTGAAACAGTTCTCAAAGAATTGCAGCAAACAAAAACACCAATTAGCCTCACAGAGGAAACGGTGGGTAACATTTTGCGTTGGGCAGCCGACTATTTAGAGGACGCAAAATATTATAAAGCTCAAGGCCAGCTTGAAACCAGCCTAACCTCAGTAGCTTACTGTGAAGGGCTTTTGGATGCTTTAAGATTATTAGGTGCTGTGAAATTTGAATGGCCAACAAACAAAGAAAAAGAAAAGTTGTCTTAGCCTCAGGCGTGTTTGACCTGCTTCATTTGGGTCATGTTAAATTCCTAGAGGGCGCCAAGAAGGCAGGTGGAGAAAACGCTGAGCTAGTTGTTATTATTGCAAGAGACAGTACGGTTGAGAAAACTAAAGGTAAAAAACCCATAATGTCTGAGGATCAACGTCGTGCACTGGTTGAATCTTTGAAAGTTGTTGACAGAACGGTACTTGGTTATGAGAGTCTTGACATTGGTGAAGTTATTGAGAATATTAAACCAGATGTCATTGCTTTGGGGTATGATCAAGATGACATGGAAAAGCAAGTGCGAAATTATGTAGATTCATGTAAAGCGAATGTTGAGATTGTTAGAATAGGCAAGTTTGCAGAGAATACTTTAGATAGTTCATCTAAGATAAAACAGAAAATAATCGACAAACTTGCCAAATAAAAATGGTTTACTAAATGAACTCAATAAAATATAAGCCTACTTACATTCTAATTGCCATCAACGTAGCAGTCTACATTTATACGTCTATAGTTGGCGGTAACTGGCTGCTAACAAACTTTAACGCAATTCCCCCGTTGTATCAATTTAACTACAATGTTTTCCATGGAGCATACTATCAGCTTTTTACATCCATGTTCGTTCATGCCTCAATAGCACACATAGGCGGTAACATGCTGTTTCTACTGATCTTCGGATTAAGAGGAGAAGAAATGTTCTCGCTACCCGAATACCTTGCAATTTACATAGGCGGCGGATTAGCCGGCAACGTGCTTTCCTTAGTTTTAGGACCTAGTTTACTTTCAGTGGGGGCTTCAGGCGCAATCTTCGCAATGTTTGGTGCATCCGTGATTTACGCTAGGCGTTCTGTGCGCCAATCAATTCTTGGAGCTTTAGTTTACGCGTTCTTTTTGTTAATTATCAATACAGGCGAAGGCGTCAACATTTTGGCTCATTTGGGCGGTTTAGGTTTTGGTTTGCTTATTGGTTATTGGTTAGCCACAAAACGTAAACCACATGAGGCGTACTCAGTCAAGTACTCGCATAATCCCATGCCCTTCTAGCTATGGCAGAATATAGATTTCCACTTTGACTTTGTTGCCGTCTTTGAGATTTAACTGTTTTCTGAGGCATACAGGCGCAATTATTTCCAGCACAGAAACATCATAGTGACTACGCAATGCGGTTATCAAAGCACCTTTAACCTTGTTATCAATAGTGGCCGGGTAACATTTCACTAACCCAAAAGTTCGATCTTCATTCTTGAAGCCAGGAACCTCAATGGCAGGATACGCCTCGATTTCCATTCTCGTTTTAATATCATAGTCACTTGATAGTTTAAGGTTAAGCGTGCCGGGGTAAGGTTCAAAGCCTAACTTTTCAGTAAACTGCTTCCGATAAGTTTCCTTTGCTATGTAATATGCCCCTTCACCTAACCCAGTAAAAACGGTTCCTTCCAAAGTAACCGAAGGAGGATAAGATTTCTCCAACAAAAATTTAAGGTTAGAAAAAAGCTTCTGAAGCTCTTTAGTTCCAGCTTCTTCAATTTTAATTAAACTTCCTTCCGGAGTAATGTTCCTCTGTATCCATCCCTTGTGTTCTAACTCTATGAGGTACCGTGAGGCTGTCTGTTGCGAAATCCCAAGTTTGCCAGCTAGGTAGTCGGTCGAGATTTTGGCTGTTCGTCTGTAAGCACCCATCTCCGCGAGCTTAAGAAGCATGTATAGGTGTTGCCACTCTTGCTTTTCACTCAAAGCTTGTTTCTCCAGCAAATTAGAAAGTGGTGATAGATATTTAAGCGGCTCGAAACCTTGGAATAAAGCCTCTGCCAGATAATCACGAACAGCTAAATCTTTGGAGAACAATTATTTCTAGCAATTAACTTTCGAATCCCCGGCGGAAATAATAGCATGAACGTTTTTGATGAAATGGGTGTTTACTGGGCAGAGATAGCGGACCAAAACCAAACGAGCAGGCAACTACAATTTCTCAAAAACATTTTGAAACATGATGAATTGGCCTTGGACTTTGAATGTGGCACTGGAAGGCACCTGATTCCTCTAAGTAAGGAAGGATTCAACATCGTGGGATTGGATGTGTCGGTGAATCTTCTCAGGATTGCCAAGAGCCGATGGCACAATGCAGTTCTGGTTCGGGCGGATATGCGTTTTTTGCCGTTCAAGCCCAAAACGTTTGCTGATGTGATAAGCATGGATACGAGTTTCGGGTATCTGCCCTCGGAACAAGATGACCTGCAAAGCCTCAATGAGTTGCGAGCGGCAATGGTTAGCGGCGGCATTTTTATTGTTGACGTGTTTAACCGTGAACATTTAATGAAACGATTTAAAGTCTACAGCCAACCTGAATGGAAGGATTATCCTAGTTTTTTGCTGTTGCAAGAGCGAACCGTGGATGTTGACGGCCAGAAACTCCGTGACATTTGGACTGTTCGCGACAGAGCAGATGGGCAAATTAGGGTTTTTGAACACATTGCTCGCTTGTACGAGCTTAAGAGGTTGCAAAAATTACTGGAGAAAGCTTGTTTTAAGACAAATTCGATATACGGTGATTATGAGGGACAAAGTTTTAGTCCAGAATCCAGTAGGCTTATCTTGATTGCCAATGCTGAATAACCTGATTTCAAGGGGTTGTATTGGTTTTTAGCGCATAAAAGTTATAAGCGCCCATGAAAGACATTCGGATTAATAGTGACCGATGCATGAACGCTTGGAAACTTCGAATTTCTATGGCTGGAACTTTAGCCATAATATTTGGTTTATCCACACTCGTATTTGCAATCATCTTAACGGTGGCTGGAATAGGATTCAGCT
>Ga0182021_10001902_pt1 | contig 24271 bp, 16 predicted proteins | sample 612E3MmetaG_FD_120493 | JGI IMG/M metagenome (GOLD analysis project Ga0182021, IMG submission 120493) | Permafrost microbial communities from Stordalen Mire, Sweden - 612E3M metaG (Illumina Assembly) | ecosystem: Environmental > Terrestrial > Soil > Wetlands > Permafrost | place: Sweden... | reverse complement strand
TTGTCTGAATATCCTGTTGCAGGTGTGCGTTATTTTTCAGGCACTGCCGGCTACAGCAAGACTTTTAATCTGCTCCCTGAATATAAAGCTAAAGGTATAAGGCTGGTGCTTGACTTAGGGGGAGTTAAAAATATTGCCGAGGTTACCCTCAATGGAGTCAATCTGGGCATTTTATGGAAACCGCCGTTCTCAGTTGATATCACTGCCGCAGCCAGATCAGGAGAGAACCATTTGGATGTAAATATAACCAACCTCTGGATTAACCGGCTGATCGGTGATGAACAGGAACCAGATGATTGTACATGGGGTCCCGGTGAACACGGGATCGTACTCAAAGAATGGCCGGCATGGTTCCTGGCAGGAATGCCGCGTCCTTCATCCGGGCGCATAGCATTTACCATATTCAGGTTTTATGAAAAAGATTCACCGCTGGTTACATCCGGCCTTCTGGGTCCGGTGACTATCCGTGCAGCGGTGATAAAAGCACTTAAATGAGATATCCGCGAAGAATAAACACCTGGTCCCTGGCAAGTCACCGATTATTTTAACTGATGGTTGCAAATATGTCAGGGATGATTTTAATGCCTGCCTAAAAATCTCAGGAACCACTGAAAACTAACCGTGCTATTACCATTCACCAGGTCCCTTGAAAAGGGGACCTGGTTGGATGGTTAAAATAAATTTGACTTGTATTATTGTCTTTCATAACTTTAACAAAACTAACTAATCATGAGATACTTAATATTTTTAATTTGCATATTTTGTTCATTACAGGCAAATGCGCAGAATTACTCTGTTTCTTTTGCAGGAACCGGCGCATCGACAACTGTTACTACTGTTAAAGTTGAGAATTTAATGAAGGGTACCACTCTCACTTTAAACGGAAATGACATTTTGCATTTGATAGCAGCAGCTACAGGTATTTATTCGATAAAGCAAGTTCAATCACCTAAATTAAGGATTTACCCAAATCCAATGACAGACAATTCAACATTGGAGGTTTTCCCTCCTGTTGCAGGCAACGCAGCTATCACAATCTATGAAATTATAGGTAGACCGATAGCTCAGATTCAAAGTAATCTTGAAAATATCAGGCAGGAGTTTAGAATATCAGGCATAAAAAAAGGTCTATATATAATTAATGTAAAAGGGAATAATTATCAATTCTCAGGGATATTGCTTAGTAATAGTAATTCCAATGGTACAATTAGAATTGAGAAAGTTAATAGCTTCATTCAGGCATATGAAAAAGAAGAAATTAAGGCTAGCAAAGGAACACTTGCTACAATAGATATGGCGTATACTACCGGAGACAGGTTGAAATTTACAGGTATTTCAGGAATCTATACCACTGTAAAAACAGATATCCCTACAGGAAATAAAACAATCTCATTTAATTTTGCTCCATGCACAGATGGCGACAATAACAATTACTCCATAGTAGAGATTGGCGCTCAGGTATGGATGGCTGAAAACCTGAAAACAACTAAGTACAGTAATGGCGATTTAATTGGAACAACTACACCTGCGACCTTAGATATAAGGAATGAAAGCTCTCCGAAGTACCAGTGGGCATGGGATGGTATTGAGAGCAATGTGGCTGCTTATGGAAGATTATATACCGGATATTCTGTTAATGACAGCCGTAATTTATGCCCCACTGGTTGGAATGTGCCTACTCAGGATGAATGGACAATTTTAACTGATTTCCTTGGAGGATTAAGTAATTCTGGTGGTAAACTAAAAGGAGTTGGCACTGCTTATTGGCTGAGTCCTAATACAGGCGCTACTAACGAAACCGGCTTTACAGCTCTTCCGGGTGGCTTTCGTGCCAGTGATGGTGTATTCAATGAAGTTGGAATAAACGGTTACTGGTGGCCATCTTCACAGACCAATTCTTCAGAGGGGTGGTACTATAAATTGGTCTCTTCTGGCGAAAGTGTTTCCAAAAGTTCCATTGAAAAGTCCACCGGATTTATGGTTCGTTGCCTTAAGAGTCCTGTATCCTGTCCCGGCGGAATTATTGGTAATCCAGATCTGTCACCGATAATTACGCTCAACTTACCGGCACCAGGATCAAGCCAGCTATCGGGCTATGCTAATAATATCAATGCCGGCAAGAACAAGGTTGTCATCTACGTCCAGACAAATATGTGGTTTATCCAACCTTTTGCTGCAAGCCCTTACACTAACATTTGTAGCGACGGTTCATGGACAAGTTACACTCATTCCTGGGACCGCATCACCGTTCTGATCGTCGATCCTGCATCCTTCCGGCATCAGCGACACTCATCACTCACCCTTCTTTGGAACCCGGAGTCCTTGCATGGACAGAATATCCTTCCACCGGTCCGTCGACAATAGATTTTTCGGGCTTTACCTGGGGCATTAAGACCTCAGGCGATCCTTTCGATCCCGGACCAAACTACTGGTCCAATGATACTTCTGTCGTCCACCTTGGAGCAGACGGCCTGCATTTGAAAATCAAAAACATAAACGGCCGGTGGCAATGTGGTGAAATTCATCTTCTGCAATCGCTGGGTTACGGTATTTATACAGTTCAGATTAATTCCCGGCTTGATCAGCTTGACCTCAACACAGTAGCGGCTCCATTGTTCACTTACTCGATTCCCGGACAGGAACTGGACTTTGAGTTTAGCGGCATGGCTGGTTTAATTCCGGCACCGAACAATGGACAGTTCGTCGTGCAACCATGGACCTTGTCGGGAAACATCCTAAGGTATGTTCAGCCTTCCATCGTTCAGTTCACTTCGCAATTTGAGTGGCGTTCTGACCACGTAAAATTCCTCACCTGGAAGGGATGGTCGGCAGTGCCGGCGGCAGGCGATATTATACAGCAATGGAATTACACCGGAGCCTCCATCCCACCGCCCGGTCAGGAACGTGTTCATATGAATATCTGGTTGCTAAATGGTCTGGCACCTGCAGGAGGTGTAGGCGACGAGATGATCATTAAGTCCTTTACTTTCAAGTCTAACTGAACATCTTCTGTAAATAATATGTGTTTGGAAAAGTCGGTTTATTCATGGCTAGCTACATAATAATCACGCAAACAAAAATGCTTTCAGAATATTTTAAACGATAATTGAGAATGTTTCACATTTGGGATATCTTAAAAATATAAATGCTAATCAAATGAAAAATACAATATGTATAAAAAGTTTTGCTATTTCCTGTTCCCAAATCCCTTAAAATCAACATTCGTATTGTATTAGATTTACGATTTTATGCCTTAAATCAACCCTCTGTTTCTATTATCGAGGCTGATAGCTGAACCCCCTTCAAAAGTAGCTGTACGTACCCTTGTACGTCGACTCTGTGGGGCCATTATCTCCTATTGTCTGGTACTCTATCATCAACTCAGTATCAGAATAGTTTTCAGTCACTAAGTATTCCTGACATATAAATTTATAGCAGAAAGGGGGCAAAAAATAATTCCGTGTATCTACTGACGCACGGAATTTAACTATGCAAAGTTATGAAGAGCGAACTTTTATTTAGTGGGTTTTGGCAGCTCAAAGGTTACCGGAATCATTTCCCATGTATTTACTGCTTTCCCATCAAGCTTTCCTGGTTTCCAGTTTTTCAATAGTCCAATTACCCTTATAGCTTCGGCATCAATAGCTGGATTAAGTCCTTTGATTACAGAAATAGCTTCCGACTTTCCTTCCTTTGTGACTATAAACCTTACTATTACTTTACCTTCAAGCTTCCCAGCCAGTGCTTCCTTTGGATATTTAATATTAGCCTTAAAGTAATCAGCCAAAGCTTTTTCTCCGCCTGGATATTCTGGCATTTCATCAACCCTGTTCATCGGCTCATCTGCATTCTGACCTTGGAAGGTAGGTGCATTGCCGGTTTGGTTTGAACTCATTGGTATCTCAGGTATTTTCAATCCTATTTCTGCTGCATGTTTTTTAGTAACGATTTCAAGTACACCATTTTCACCCTTTTCACCATACTTATCAATTGCTTCCGCTCCCTTTAAAAGCTTTGAAGCTGCTATATCGTCTCTTACCAGGGTTATTTCTCCCTTATTGCTTGTGATTTTGTCATCAATTACAATGATGGCATCCTTATTCTGGGTCAAGACAATTCGGACATTTGGACCTTCATGGTAAAAGGAAGCATCCGGCGTGCGTACAGACATTTTGTAATTAGGATCCTTTACCATTTTGACAACCATATCGGCTGTAAAATCAGGTTTTAGAATCTGTGTTTTGTAACCTATACAGGAGAACTCAAGCGTAGCATCTTTAACAAGCTTATTGATAATGAAATGTCCATCTGATCCTGTTTGAACCCCTATGTTCGCTGGCATATTCGATCCCATTACAATAGTAACCAGCATTAAGGGTTTTCCATCTTCACCAAGCACAATTCCTTTTGCCTGGTTACTTTCCTGAATAATGTTCTTTGAAACGGAAGGGGAAGATTCATACTTATATACAGGAGTAGCTGAAGTATAAGTGATGAAAGCTACAACCGGAAGAATTATTAAATTCTTCATTGTAGATACTCTGGAAGAGGGTTTTTTGTTAATCATGATGATACGGTTTTTAACAACACTATTGAAATTGTGAGCTAATGGAACAGCTTCTAAGCCGATATTGAACCTGAGTAATCTTAGCTGATACCCTTTAATGTCTTTGTTCCTGACAATAGAAACATGATCAGCCAGATATTCATGATTCAGAATTATGGATCTCTTAACCAGCCAGGCAAAAGGATTAAACCATTGAAGTGCTATCAGAATTTCGCTTATCACAAGATCGAACGTATGACCTTGCCTTACATGAGCCATTTCATGGTTTAATATATCAGTGTAATTATCACAGGAAACAAACTTCGCAGGAAAGACAATGTACGGGAAGAATGAGAACGGAGAAAGTTTCAGATCAGTTACTACTATCCTGGGGAATTTTTCATTCTTTACGGTTCCTTTTCTTATGATCCTAATAGTTGTTGCAATGCTGACCATGCATCGAAAAAGAAAAAATCCGGATATAATTATATATACCCATACCAGATAACTAAAAGCATTGAACGATTCTGATTGTGCCGCTTGTATGCTGACATGGTTGGAAGCTACCGGGAAAAGCAAGTTGTCGATGGATACAGTTACTTGGGATACTGAATTCTCAGAAATGACCGGGATTTTGATGGCTGGGAGAATAAATGGAAGGAAGAGCGTTATAATTAGGACAACCCGGTTTCTTATGTAGAAAGTGTCCTTGCGAAAAAGCAGTAAATAACACACATAAAGAAAGGTCGTGCTAACAGAGACTTTAATGATATAGCTTAAAATATTATCCAATTGACCCTCCCTTCTCAATTAGTTCAATAAGCTTTTTCAGATCGCTTGCGCTGAGTTTCTTTTCATCAACAAAGAATGAGACGACATTCTTATACGAGGATCCGAAATAATCATTCACAATATCTTTCATGAATACCTTTCTGTACTCCTCTTTCCTGACAATAGGATAATACTCATGATTTTTTCCATAAGCTTTATGCCCGACATATCCTTTTTCTTCCAGTATACGAATCACCGATGAAAAGGTGGTATACGGAGGTTTTGGATCAGGATGCAGATCCAGGAGCTCTTTAATAAAGCCTTTTTTGGCTTTCCAGAGAATCATCATCGCATCTTCTTCTTTAGGGGTAAGTTTATTCATGTCCAATAATTTTAAACTGCTTTTACAAATATACAACGGATAAACCAGTTATACAACTATTTTAACATAAAAATTACTGAAAAATACGTTACATACACAGCAAGATGTGACTATATTTTAACTGAGCTTTGCCAAAAGGTTCATATTGTAATGTCGGATCAAGAATGGGGAGTAAGAAAACATGCTTCTGGTTGAACAACATTTAATGTACAAATCTTCCAAAAGCGACGCGGTCGAAGGTGTCTATATCAATGATGTATCCAGACCAAATGCAAAAATATTCTAAAACTTTTTTTGTCATGGAGATCTTGCGTTTGGATCCTTCCCGACAAAGGGTCTTTATCTCCTCGAATTTATCAAATCGTCTTTGTATAATCTGCAATAAAGAACCTATTTTTCAAGAAATGCACCTCTCCAACGTTTATACGGATTATCGAATATCACAAGATCCTTATAAAACGACTCAGGATTCCAGTCTTTTCCGGCCCATGTTTTCATATCTTCATAATCCTCGTCAGAGATATGGTTTTTAAAACATTGTAATATCCCGATATTCTACCAACCTATTTCTTTATGTCCTCAAGTTTTCTGATATCAGCATAGTATGAGCTGCAAATCTCATTGTCCTGGGCATCGAAGAACCATGTTTCCAGTTCCACCTCGCCAGGTGTGGACAGTGAGAAATCGAATTCAACTGTTTTGTCTTTAGGTCCAACACTGGCAGTTTGTTCCTCGTTGTCGAAACGCGCTTTAGCTCTTACTATGGGCAAGGCCACCCCCACTTGTGGTGTACCCCACCAAAAGTTCCGATCACCGTTTTCGGGATAGGTATCGGTAAGTTTCTGTAAGGGCAAGCCTTCAGTAATTGCAGTGTTAGCTTCGGCCGGCCAGCGCCTCAGGATGATCCGATACTTTCCCGCACTAACTGCATACAACAACCATTTCCCATGAACAGCCATGCCATTGCGGATATATGATTGAAGACAAAGATTGTAGCTCCCTCCATATACTTTCAACACATTACCGTATCTTTTTTCAAGTAATTTGTGATCAATATAATCATAGCTGGTTAGCGTGACTGGATTAGCACGGGGATCTCCCACATGTGGACATTCATGAAGCTTGAGAGCCGGCTCCAACTCCTTCCACCATGCCTCATAGTAGTTAAGCATCTTCTCTGCTACTTCCGGATACCGAGCCAGAACATTATTTTTTTGATATGGATCACTATCAAGGTTATTTAGCTGCCATACCGGCGTTTGCATAGGTGAACCATTTGGGCTGCCACATAAGCGCCAACGTTGCCAAAGCACAGAAGCACTGCCTTTGCCGCCCCAGCCCCACTGTACAACCAGCATACGATCATGCAGATCCTGCGGCTGACCATGCAACAGTGGTGCCAGACTGATACCGTCGAAACTCGCTGACTGTGGTTTCTTTATTCCGCAAAGCTCAAGAAGTGTAGGTAGTATATCCTGAATCTCTGTCAGACCGCTTATGTCGCCTGCCGTATGTAAGCTACCGGCAGGCCAGCGTATGAAACAGAACTGGCGATGTCCACCTTCCAGCAAGCTTCCCTTTGTACCTGACATTCCAGCATCATAAATTGGTATGCCCTGCACTCCTCCATTGTCACTCATAAAAATCACTATGGTGTTTTCCTTTAGTCCCTGCTTTATCAGGAACTCATCCAGCCGGCCCATGTTTTCATCCAGGTTAGTTAACATACCAAAATAACTCAGCACGTTAGGCGGCAGCGGTTTATCATTGAATTTCATACTCATATAAGGCTTTCGGTATTTTCCATCTACGAAGCACGGATCGTGCACAGCCGGTGTTGCAAGATAGGTCAGAAAAGGTTTGCCCTCTTTTTGGCATTCTCTCATAAAACGCATAGCCTCATCAAAAAATATATCGGTACAATAGCCCTTATATTGTTTCCAAATATCGTTATGCCAATAGAAATCATCAAAGCCGTCACTGTCCCAGTGATCCGGTGTCTGCTGGATGGCAGCACCGCCGAAACGGACTGATTCACGGAAGCCCCGGTCGCTGGGCCGATGAGGGAACATGTCTCCAAGATGCCATTTGCCAAACTGTCCGGTGTAATAGCCAGCTAAACTAAAGATATCTGCAATAGTCGGGATATCATGGCGGATGAACTCTATCCCATAGCCCCACTGACAGGCACGATTGCGCAGGTTATCCACCCCTGTCAGCAGTTGAGACCGTGTGGGAGTGCTGATAGCAGCTACGTGGAAATCTGTCAGACGGATCGATTCATCATGGAACCGGTCCATGTTGGAAGTCTTGAGGATAGGGTTGCCATGACATGACAGATCACCGTATCCCTGATCGTCCGACAAAACGATAATTATGTTGGGGCGTTTCCCTGTAATTTTCAAATCTGCAGCCTGCCTCTTCCCCTGCAATTCTGTAAACGGAGCCAGCAATACACCAAGGCAAGGCAATAATGCAATCTTTTGAACCGTCGTAAAAAATTTCAATTGCAACATATAGTAGTAAATTAATGGAATTTCACTTAATTTTCTAATTTGAAATATTTGAACCGGAATAGAACCGGCATATGAGCAAAAAAGATTAATATTATATTCCGTAACTACGAAAATACAACTTGGTGAAGAAAATAGCAAAGTTATTTCAAACCACTATTTGTCATATGTCCAATAACTTTAAAAGACCAAATATCATTTATCCTTCAAATGGCCCTCCGCCGTCACGAGTAGCAGATAATTTTCGACAAATGAAGTGAGGTTTTTGAATGGTAAGTCGGAAGACCGGAGCCAGAAGTCGGAAGTTGAAAAAAGACTTCCCAATGTTTTGATCTTAGGTCTTCGGACTTCGGAATTCGGTCTTCGGTCTCCCGTCTTCGGACTCCTGACCTGGTCTTGCAACAAATGTTGTAGCAGAAGCTTCATAAACAAAATTCCCTTTTTTTTGTTTAATCTTTTGGTTTTGTCAAATTTTAAGGTCCCTTCGAAAATGAGGATTGTTTTTATATTCACTATAAAACTTTTTCTTATGGAAACTTCAACTCGCACCAACACACAAATCGCTCAGGAACTTTATTCCTGTTTTGCTACAGGTAACATTCCCGGGGTGCTCGATTTACTTACCAATGATATTAAATGGACCTGTCCCGGACCGAAAGACATTCTCCCCTATACTGGTGTCTTTACCGGGAAAAAAGGGGTAACAGAATTTTTCAGGTTAATAAATGAGAACAAAGATTTTCCCAAATTCGAGCCGAGAGAGTATATCGCGGAAGGCGATAAGGTGGTAGCTCTGGGATACTGGGATGCGAAATCCCGGAAAACCGGTAAGGCTTATTCGGGAGACTGGGCAATGGTCTTTTATTTCAGGGATGGAAAAATATATGAGCATAGAGAATACTATGATTCATATGGTGAGGCAGAAGCCAGTAAATAAGAGTTTGAAGTGAGCTAAAGTTTGAAGTACTTAAAGTTTAAAGAAATTCTGCTATTACAGATAACTTTAGGCACTTTAGGCATTCTAAGCACTTTAGGCACTCCAGGCACTTTTGCCTTTATTAAAGTGCTTTCTTATTAACTGATCCAGGTATAATTTGTTGAATGGCTTCGGGAAATAATCATTGATAACCACCCCTGCAAACTCTTCTATTACTTTAGAATACGTATCCGCTGTCTCTACGATTATAATAACTTTTTTACTAATTTGTCGTATAATTCTGGTGGCTTCATAGCCATCTATTCCCGGCATATTAAAATCAATAAAAATCAAATCTATATCGGGATTGTTCCGGAATGTCTCAACTGCTTCATCTCCGGATTTAGCATAAAGAATATTATTACTGTATTCTGTAAGCATCTTACCTAAAACTGTTCTTATTAATTCATTATCATCGGCAATTAATACTTTAAGGTAATCATTCCGATTTACCTCGTCAGAATCCAAAACTACATTTTCTATTATCGTTTTGGATTTACCGGGAATAGTAAAACTAAACACAGAACCTTTACCAAATTCACTTTCAACCCAAATTCTACCTCCATGTATTTCTACAAATTCCTTACATAATAATAATCCTAAACCAGTTCCTGTTTCTTCAGCAGTACCAGTTGTTGTATTAAATTGTGAAGTATCAAACAATTTTGTCAAATTCTCAGGCGCTATTCCAATTCCATCGTCCGAAACAGATATTGTCACATTTCCGGGATTTTTCTTTGCTTTGATTTTTATTGAACCATTTATATTTGTGAATTTTATCGCATTATAAATAAGATTTCGTAATATCGTTTTTAACATTTCGATATCAGCAACAAAATTTATATCAGTTCTCTTATTAAAACTGATTGCGATTTTCTTTGTATCAGCAATTTGGCTTAGTATAGGAATAGTTTTCTTGCAAAGATCTTTAAAACTCATTTCCTGTGGATTGAAATTAGATTTATTAGATCGGGTGGTTGCCCACATCAAAATGTCTTCCAGTAAGTTATATGCTTTATGTCCTGATGTATAAATTTTATTAATAAAATCTTTGATTTCGGCAGTTGTGTATAGGTGAATGTTTTCCTGTAATAATTCTGAAAACCCAAGAACCCCTGAAAACTGATTTCTTAAATCGTGTCCAAGAATTGATATAAAAAGGTTCTTCTCATTATTGAGCTGAATCGAATGCTCAAGTTCTTTATTAATTATAGCTAATTCAGCTGCACTTTTTTCCCTCTCTTCGTTATGAAATAATATTTCTTTGTTAGCAATGGTCAACTCATTCAATAAATTTTTCATTTTTTCCTCTGCCTGTTTGATGCTGGAAATATCAACCATATTTACAAGGCAGTTTTCGTTTTTTTCGTCAGCAAGTCCCGTCAGAAGACAATGCACAGGAATTTTATTTTCGATTGACAGGATTACTGTACATGATTCAGTGATTTTACTTTCAAATGATTTAGTGAGAAAATGGTTGAAGATTTGTTTTGAATCATCTGAAATAAAAAAACCAAACATGCTGTTTTTTAAACTATGTCTTGCTTTCCCAAGCATTTTTCTACCGCTAAAGTTTACATCAATGATTTCTCCTTCTTTGCTAAGAATAAAATATCCGGAGGGAGCAAAGTCGAATAATCTGGTATTTTTTTCAGCATCTCGTTGTGCCTGCTCTTTTGCCTGAAGAAGTTCTTCGTTCTGTATTTTCAGTTCTATTTCATGCACCTCAAGTTCGTGAATGAGTCTCAGCATTTCTGCTTCAGATTGTGTATAAGCTGTTCCAGCCGATTTATTTTTCAGCACCTCTTCTGCCTTTTCACGCAAATTCTGGTATCCTGGTTTATCAACTTTTTTCATTTTTAAAACATATATGATAAGTGCCTGAATACTTTTTTTTATTAAGCATAACAATGAAACCTACTTAAAGGTTTAATCATATATAGGCAATAGCACGGTTAGTATTCAGTTATTCCTGAGATTTTAAGTTGAGTTAAAATTATAGAAGTATTAGGCTTTGTTACGAATGACTTTCCATCAATTAGCCTTAAATCAATTTTAACGGCTGAAACAAGGCAAATAAGCCCAAAGGAGAGTTCGGTAACATCTGATATCAACATAACTTCGAAAGGGCACACAGCCGGCACAAATTTGACCCTGATAGTATTATTTATAAAGTTACAGCGTCCGATTTAATTTGCAGCCTGGTGATCATAATGATTTTCTGGCTATTGCAGCAGCAGTATTAAGCTATGTAAAAAGTCAACAATAAATAAATGCATGTTCCGGGAATGAATTTTTTAATTAGTTTTGATAAAGGAATTAATTATTGAATTGATTCCTGACTGATTAATTCCGGTCAGTAAAGAATGATAACAGAGTTGAGTGCACACCGGAATAATCTAAACCTGATATAAATTTTTATTTACTGATCTTCTTCAATTTAATATTAATGTAATGAAAAAAAGAGCATTGCTGATATCGGTTCTTTTGTTTTTGCTTACCATCGTCAGGGCAGCATATTTTGAATGGCTTCCATATTCAATAACACAGCCCGACGGAAAAATTATCAGCTGCTTTGTAACAGGTGATGAGTTCTATAACTGGATACATGATTCAAATGGATTTACTATCATACAGGCAAAAGACGGATATTACTATTATGCTGAACAGAATGGCGAACTGGTTCAACCTTCGAGGTATCTGGTTAACAGCGTTGAACCTGCACGTGTAGGATTAACTAAGTGGATAAAGATTTCAAAATCACAATATGATCAGAAAAGAGGTAAAATGCACGCCCGCCTGGCAAGTAAAGGTACTAATAGCGCCCCCCAGACAGGAAATCTGTATAATCTTGTTGTTTATATCCGGTTTTCGGATGACACTGAATTTACGACACCAAGGCAGGATTTTGACAACAAATTCAACCCATCAACGGGGGTTTCTCTTAAATCGTATTTCAGGGAAGTTTCATATGATAATCTGATAATCAGCAGTATTCATAGTCCTGCCTGTGACCTGACTACCAATCTGTCTTATAAGGATTCACATCCACGTAATTATTTTCAGCCATATAATGAAACAACCAATCCTAACGGATACACAGGAGGTTCAGATGGAACAGACAGAAACGCAAGGGAGGATCAACTTCTTGCAGATGCAATAACCTGGATTAATAACAATTCGCCTGTACCTGCATCAGCAAATCTGGATGGGAACGGAGACGGGGATCTGGATAATGTTTCATTTATTGTAAGAGGGAACTCAGGCGCCTGGAACGAATTATTATGGGGACATGGCAGTTCCATATATTCTAAAAATGTTTCTGTTAATGGGAAAAGAGTAAATGGATGTACATTTATTCCTGAAAATCAAACAGATGTAAGAACACTTAGTCACGAGATGTTTCATCTTTTAGGTGCTCCAGACTTATATCATTATACTAATATGGGTGTAATAAATCCGGTTGGGTATTGGGATCTTATGGAATACGGTTCTGGTCATATGCTTATGTACATGAAATGGAAGTATTCTAATAATAAATGGATTAGTACAATTCCAGAGATCACAGCGACAGGAACTTATACCTTAAATCCCGTAACATCCCCGGTCAACAACTGTTATAAAATAGCTTCACCTTACTCAATATTTGAATATTTCGTGGTTGAATACAGAAACAAATCCGGCACTTTTGAAACTAATGTTCCGGGATCCGGTTTAATTGTTTACAGGATAGATACACGGCAGACAGGAAATTATTATGAGCTCGATGAAGTATACATTTACAGACCAGATGGAACAAAGACAGTAAACGGTTTCCCGGGCGATGCTTATTTTTCATCCACTGCAGGCAGAACCAGTATAAATGACAGCTCAAATCCAAACAGCTTTCTGCAGGACGGAAGTGCTGGAGGATTAAATATATCAGATGTTACCGCAGCAGGAACAGATATATCCTTCAAAGTTACTTTATCATCTGAAGGAGTCCCGTCATTGTCTGCCGCACCTTCAGGTATAACAGTAGCCTCATCAGCAGGAGCAACCGGAACCATCAATGTAACCTCAAACAGAAGCTGGACAGTAACAGCTGATGCATCCTGGCTTAATTTATCTTCATTATCCGGAAACGGGAATGGGATTATTACAGTCACAACAAACAGCGTTAATACTTCATCTCTTCAGAGAATTGCACATGTAACCTTTTCATCATCGGGAGTCAGCCCTGTTATTGTAGTCGTAACCCAAAACGGCACAGGTACCCTGCTGGCTCATTATCCGTTAATTTCCAATACGAGCGATATTACCGGAAATTATCCTGACATGACTTTAATTAATGCCCCGTTTGCCAACGGAGGGATTTATTGTAATGGTATTTATGAAACCGAGGGATTCTGCAATGCATATACTCCGACAATTGACCAGATTTCTTACGACAGGCTGACATTCTATGTTGAGTTTATGGTTCAACATTATACTCCGGGAATTCAGAATCCGGTACTTGTTGCCGGAGCAGGAAGATCTGACAGATGGCTCGGTTTTGCTATCCTTTCGAATGGACAATACTCTTTAAATGCTGATAACTTTACCGAATTTGCAGTAAGCTCAACAACTTGTACGCTAAATGTATGGCACTATGCCTCAATAACATATGACAGTTCAACAAATACCGGAAAATTATTTATTGACGGGACTCAGGTTTGTGAGGCGATCTTTACCTTCAATAAACAATATGCGAACAAATCCATTGGAGTTGTCAACTATAGCGGCGGTAAGGTTTTTACGGGTTATCTGAGAAATATCAGGATTTATAATGATATAGTGAACGGACTTGTAACATCTGATGTTGAGATCAGAAATCAGGGAATTAATGTTTTCCCAAATCCGGTTTCCGGAATTCTGAGTATAGAATATAAAGATGAAAAATACAAGACAGTCAGCGTCTTTAATTCTCAGGGGGACCTGCTGGAAAAAGTAAATGCTGTTTCAGCCAAACAACAACTTGATTTTTCAAAATTTAAAAAAGGTCTATATATCCTGGAATTTAAAAAGAATTCAGGAGAAATCTGCAGGATCAAAGTTCTGAAAAGTTAGTAAGACAGTGTTTACCGGAAAGCAAACGTATCCGGGTTTGAAGAATTAAAAAATTTGTGTATATGATATTTGTTTCCGAAATTTAATATCGGGGATGGACTCTTCAATACTTTAAAACATTTGGTTATGGGAACAGAAGAAAACACAAAATTCTCAAACGATCTTGATTTAACCTTGAAGATGGCTAAAGAATTTGGATTTGAATTAAAACCGGAATCAGTAGTAATGGACTTTGGATGTGGAAGAGGCGAAACTGTTTATGAACTTTATAAACATGGATATCAGGGGTTTGGCTGTGATATTGAATTTGATTCCGACTTAAGTGCCAATTCCAGATCATTGATTGAAAAAGGAATAATCAGGCCAATTCAGTCAAATCCTTATGTTTTACCTTTTGAAGACAATTCTTTTGACTTTATTTTCAGCCATCAGGTTTTTGAACATGTTAAAAATTATTCCGAAGCAATTTCTGAAATAGCCAGAGTTCTGAAACCTGAAGGACTTTGCATACACATTTTACCTTCCCGTTACAGGCCAATTGAGGTTCATGTTTTTGTACCTTTTGCCTCAATTATCAGAACCTACGGATGGTTGTATTTCTGGGCTCTCCTGGGAATAAGGAACGAATTTCAAAATCAAATGAAAGTTAAAGAAAGAACCACCATGAACTTCAATTATCTGGAACACAAAACTAATTATCTGTCCAGAAATAGTTTGCAGAAGCATTTTTATAAGCACTTTAAAAATGTCATATTTTGTGAAAAAGAATTCCTAAAGTTTTCACCGGGAGGAAAATATTTGTTTCCTCTGCTGAAAGTGTTACCCTTTTTACCATTCATCTACAGCACTTTCCGCACCCGGGTCATATTAGCAAGATTTCCTGCCAAAACAGATACTCCGATTAAAGATCCGGTGTGATTCACGCCTCCCACCCGGCTGACGTTGTCATTACGTTGTATAAACTTCTGATTCAATTTATTGTAAATTATTAAAGCAATAAATATTTTTGTCTGTTTTCTCAAACAAAACCTGATCTTTTTTTCTAATATTTACAGCTGTACCCTAAGCCATAAAAAGATATGAGACCCACATTTTGTTTACTGTTTTTATTCATCTTCACAATTTCTTATTCATCAGAGATACCAGACAGCTCACGGACAAAATTGAAAGCCTACGGATCTGTCAGCTTGAATACTAACGGAATAGCATCAATACCTGCTTTTTCACTCGATAAACCTGCTGTTATTGCTTCAGTTTCACTGGTAAAGAACCGGTTCAGCTACGATCCTACACTTGGCTATGGTTTTGATTTAAGGATATGGGTCATCGATAACTGGCTGCATTATAAATTAATTTTGAGACCTGCTTTTGAACTCATAGCAGGATTTGATGCAAGCACATTTGGAAATAAGAGTACATTGCAGGGGGAGCCTATCCGGGAAGCACAGCGATATTTCACATATTCAATTACGGGAGTGTATAAATTTTCCCAAAAAGAATCCCTGACAGTTGCTTACTGGAATGACCGCGGACAGGAAAAAGGAACATTAAAAGGTCATTTTTTTACTATTACCGGTGAAAGAACTGATATCTGTATCGGAAAAAATGTTTTGCTTTCGTCAGCACTTCAGCTTTTTTACATCAATTACGATGGCAATAATGACGGTTTGTTTGTTTCGCCGAAGATATCATCTTCAATAAAAAACATTCCCTTTTCCATCTTCTTCCAGGCAACTCAGGCATTGACCAGCAATATCTCACCCTTCCCCGGATTCAGATGGAATTTAGGAATTTCATATACTCTTTAAACTCCCACGAACTCACCCCCTTTCATCCCTCTCTCTACTCCGTAAAGAGGGGGATGTCACAGATTATAAGATTGTTATAGCCCCCTCTTTGCATAGCAGAGAGGGGGAATGGGGTGAGTTCATGGAGCCCGGCTATTTATTTGATAATATTATGCACCTGAAGTATTGTCGGTTTTGCCGGTGTAACTCCGTTCTTTTTAAGAATAGGTATAAGTTTCTCGGAAAATTTATTTAATGCTTCTTCTGATTCCCATACATCAGTTACAAGCATACCAACAGGTTGGTGGGTTATTACGTGATAAAGGCGCCCGGGAGGATTCCCTACTCCGGCTGCTTTAAGATCCTTGATTGTCTGATCGTACTTTTGCACAGTAAAATCAACAATATTAAACTGGGCAACAATATTTTTCATCGGATAAAAAATTAAATCTTCCTACTCGTATGGCTTTTCGGTATCGCCCCGTTTTTTATTGGTCTCTGGTCTCCTGTATTAAAACAATTTGAAACCGGATATGTTTGTAAAATATAAAACCATTACCCATCACCGGATTTTTATGATCAATCTTATCAACCTGACAGGTATAAAACAAAAAGTATTGTCAGATAATCATAATTTTGGACTGATTTGGTCGTTTTAAAAGCAATTATCTGTTGAAAATGTTAAAGACAATCTTACTATTAGTCTGTTTTTTTACTCAGACTCCGCATGTTTCCTACATGGGTGCGGAGTGCTTTCCTGAAAAAGGAATAATTAAGATTTTTCTAAAACTGAATTATGATGATTTTAAATTTGATTACAGGTTTACTATTGATGATGATCAGAATTTCCTTCCTTCAGGGGAAATCGATACTGCGAAAATTTTTGTAAGCAGATATCTTACTGATAAAGTTCACATATTTGCTGATGATAATAACCTTAAAGGGAAACTTACGGGTATCGAATTGTCTGATGGTGAATTGAAAATGAATCTTCAATATAATTATTATAAAAAGGCAAAACACTTTAAAGTGAGAAACACAATTCTTGGCAATCTTAATAAAAATCAATCCACCCTGCTTATTTTCAAGTACAATGAGTTCGAAGAAGGAGTTAAATTAACTCCTGAAAAGACGGAACAGATTTTTGTAGTTAAATAAAACCATTGTACCCCCGAATCCGGTCAGTACGACCGCCTGTATCCAGCTTGCTGCCTGTATTCCAAATTTCGCAAAGAAATATCCATTCCGCCCGCGTGGGCATCCGGCATTTGTCTTTACCACACATATTTATTATGAGGAGATTTGCTTTAAATCCAGGTTACAGGCCATACATCTGTCACGATGCACACAAATTATTGATCCGCATTGAGGACAAGCCCACCTGATACTCTCGTTCGCCAGATAATTTGTAATGCCGGTTTCTTTAATTGCAAGGAGATTCCGAATAAAACTTACTCTGTATTTTGTCCGGTATCTTTTATCAAGTTGTTGTAATCTTTTGCACGGGAATGTATCACATTCATAGCAAAACTTTGAAGTGGTTTTATCAAGCTTCTCGCAATTTTTAATCCTGCAATGGAGGCGGGTCTTCGGCTTATTTAATGAATCCTGTAAACATCCGCAACATTTGTTTTTGTCCCGGAGGTAGGCCATACAAGTCCCGCAGTTCATACCACAAGGTGCAATCAGGGATCTGTCAAAAACGATTGATTGTGTCATGATTAAAATGCATTTTCTCCGTTCACTTCAATGAAGCCACAGCCAGCATCATGGCTTTGGTATATGCGACATTATACGTCTGAGCCGCATACCCTCCGCCTCCCGGATAGGCGTTGCCAATACCACCTGTGTGTTCCTTATCATAATCAAGACCACGGGGATGTTCGGGATTAATTCCATACTTATATCCTAATTTAAATATCTCCTGCATAACAGCAAAAAGGTTTACCTGGCCTTCGTCAAAGAAAACCTCCTGATACTGCTCATATGGTTTTTGCACAATAACATTGCGATAGTGCAGGTGGTTGATACGGTCGCGTGATCCTAAATAACGAAGGATCTCCAAAGGGTCCTCTCCCATTTCTCTTGAAACACCGCAATCATATGTCATACCGTTTGATGGGCTGTCAACAATATCAATTAAATGTTTCCAGTCTTTGAAAGTTGCCATGATTTGTGCATGACCATGCGAAACCGGAACGGGTGGATCGTTCGGATGTAAAGCCATACGAACACCGGCTTTTTCTGCCACGGGAATTACGGCTTTAAGGAAATAGGTAATACTATTCCATAACATTTCAGCCGTCTGGGGAATTCCCTCCTTAGGATCGGCCGGAAGGTTTTTTCCTCTTTCAGCATCAAAAGCGGTAATGCCGGAACCACCACGGCCCTGCTGTTCATAATATCCTTCCATTAGACGGTGAGCATAGAAGTTATATTCAACAACAGGAAGCCCCACAGCTCCCGCTGCTCTCAGAGAATCCTGAACTTTTTTGATTTCTTCATCACGACCTTCCCGCCCGTAAATTGTATTGGGGAATCCTCCGATCATCATATTAATTACGGACAGCCCTTCAGCCTTTAATGGATCCATTATGTCATGAAGACTCTTTTCAGTCCACGGTAACTGAGGACCGCCCACGAAGACCCAATCAACACCTGATTGTTTAATCTGCCGCATTTGTTTTGTGTCATCGCTTCCCATCCCTACACATAACTTTGGTGCATCAGCTCCGAATTTAATGGGCCACTCAACAGGTTTCTGGTTCAATTCTGCAGTGTTTGTTATAGTATTTTTGTTGCTGCTTTTACCGGAACCATTACAGGCACTTAAACCTGTAACTGATATGGCTGCTGCAAGGGAAGCGCTCTTCCTGATAAAGTTTCTGCGATTTTCCTTCATAATTTCAGTTTTAAATAGAAGACACTATGTTTCAGATTTTTTGATTTGTCATGTTAAATTTAAAAAATATAAATTGATTATCGGCGATCATGAACAATAAACTGCAAATCGCTTGAAATCAATGGGTATTTATGCACGATTCCTGATACTCATTAAAAGGTAATACTTATCTTTTTATTTATTTGCTTGACATTCAAGTCAAAAACTATTATTTTTATATTGACTTCAGAACCACATGATAGTCAACTTTAAAATCATCCGGTCATAACGATAAACAGGTATTCATTAACACTCTCTATTTAAAGTAAATTCTCGATTTGAACCATGAAAACTCTAAATTCCAGTTCTTTAAAACCTATGTCAACCGGGAACCAATCAGGTTCGACAGACCGGCGATCCTTTTTGAAAACAGCAGCGACCATTGCTGCCGGCACTATGATTTCTCCGGGTAAGATCACATCTGAATCTGAAGGATCAGATGTCATCCAAAAACGTTATCCTGATCCTTCAATAGTTATTATTGATAAACGCTTTGAGAAGTATTTCCAGACAAATGCGGCAGTGGAATGTCTCTGGACAGGTGCCCGTTGGGCGGAAGGACCGGTGTGGTTTGGGGACGGACGCTTTTTACTTTTCAGTGACCTTCCCAATAACAACATCCTCAGATGGACTGAGGAGACAGGAAAGGTGAGTGTATTCCGGAATCCTTCAAATAAAACAAATGGCAATACCAGGGACCGTCAGGGACGATTAATAAGTTGCGAGCATGATACGCAGAGGGTGACACGCACTGAACCTGACGGTAGGATTACGGTGCTCGCTGACCGGTATCAGGGTAAAAAGCTAAATGCACCAAATGATGTAGTTGTACACTCCAACGGAAGTATCTGGTTCACTGATCCGGGATACGGAATCCTGTCAGATTATGAGGGCCACGTTGATAAATTTGAGCTACCAACAAATGTGTACCGGCTTGATCCAACAAGTGATAATATAACGGTAGTGGTAAACGATTTGGTGCGGCCTAACGGACTATGCTTTTCCCCGGATGAAAAGCTGCTTTATATTGTCGACACCGGTCAGCCTGCTGAGAAACCTCACCCCATCAAAGTATTCGATGTGGTTGAAGGTACGAAGCTCACAAATGGCCGGCTCTTTTGTGATATGGGCAAAGGTGGTTCGGACGGAATCCGCTGCGATATTGACGGAAATATATGGGCTGCTGCTGCCTGGGGTGGAGAAGACTATGACGGAATACATATTTTTGCACCGGATGGCAAACTTATAGGGAAAATTAGCCTTCCCGAAGCCTGCGCGAATCTCTGCTTCGGTGGTGCAAAACATAACAGGCTGTTTATAACTGCCAGCCAGTCCCTTTATTCGCTTTATGTAAATACCCGGGGAGCTCAGATACCGTAAACCGGTATTCCTACTTTTTTGTTTTTCGCTTTTGTATATCTCTTGCCAGATTTTCCTCTGCCCTGAATCTGACAATTTTAGTTATAAGGCTTAAAGGCAGAGGATTATCAATAGGAAACTGAACCGATCCTTTACCACTTTTATATTTTGCCAGCTCATTCTTAAACCTTTCAATCGCGGAGGATGTCGGATAAAATCCGATATGATTTTTAAATGCTGCAAAATAAACCAGTATGCCTTTAAGTGCAAAAGCCGGCATCTGATAGCTGATTTTCTCTTCTGCTTCCGGAGCAGCGTTCCTGATCGTAGCCCTGAGTTCTTCCAGAATCCTCCGGACATTGTCGGGATAAGCTGCAATATACTCGTCAATATTTCGGGGAATAGTTTTGTCCGTTTGCATCTTTGAATAATTTTTCCTTTTCTGTAATAAACCTGAAATCTTTGCACCGTCTTAAACCACTAATATTCCTATACCAGTTTTTTATATTTGATCCTGGCGGGGGTGGTATCGGCAACTCTCTTTTTATAGTTTTCTTCATAGTCTGAGTAATTACCCTCGAACCAGACGACTTTGGAATTCCCTTCAAATGCAAGCATGTGCGTTGTTACCCTGTCAAGAAACCACCTGTCGTGTGATATTATTACAGCACATCCTGCAAAGTTTTCGAGGCCTTCCTCCAGAGCTCTGAGGGTATTTACATCAATATCGTTAGTTGGTTCGTCAAGCAACAAAACATTGGCTCCCGATTTCAATGTAAGAGCCAGGTGCAGCCTGTTTCTTTCTCCTCCTGAAAGCACACCGCATTTCTTTTCCTGATCGGCCCCGGTAAAATTAAATCGTGCCACATATGCCCTGGCATTTACCAGCCGGTTTCCAACCATTACGTCATTCTGGCCACCGGAAATCACTTCATAAACTGTTTTTGCAGGGTCAATAGCCGAATGAGCCTGATCAACATAGCCAAGTGTTACTGTTTCTCCTATTTTGAAGCTTCCTTTTGTTGCTTCTTCCTGTCTCATTATCATTCTGAAAAGTGTTGTCTTTCCGGCGCCATTAGGGCCAATAACTCCAACAATACCATTTGGGGGAAGACTGAAATCAAGCTCCTCAAAGAGTACTTTATCCTCAAATGATTTTGTAACAGATACGGCTTCAATAACTTTGTCACCTAGTCTTGGTCCGTTGGGGATAAATATTTCAAGCTTGTCTTCCTTCTGTTTAATATCCTGATTCAACAAATTTTCATATGCTCCCAACCTTGCTTTGGATTTGGCATGACGTGCTTTAGGGGACATTCTGACCCACTCAAGCTCGCGCTCAAGAATTTTCCTTCTTTTTACATTCCCTTTTTCTTCAACTTCCAGTCTTTTTGTTTTCTGCTCAAGCCATGAAGAGTAGTTTCCTTTCCAGGGAATTCCCTCGCCACGATCAAGTTCGAGAATCCAGCCTGCCACATTATCGAGAAAATACCTGTCGTGAGTTATGCAGATAACGGTTCCATGATACTGCTTCAGGGTGGTTTCAAGCCACTGAACTGATTCAGCATCAAGATGATTTGTCGGCTCATCAAGCAGGAGAATATCGGGTTGCTGCAGCAGTAAACGGCATAATGCCACTCTTCTGCGTTCACCACCGGAAAGAACATTGACCCTGGCGTTGCTGTCAGGACACCTCAGGGCATCCATTGCACGTTCAAGCTTGTATTCTATATTCCAGCCATCCGTGTAATCTATCTTTTCCTGTAAAACAGCCTGACGATCCATGAGCTGTTGCATCTTATCGGGGTTCTCATAAACTTCCGGTTCGCCAAAACTATTGTTTATCTTTTCGTATTCCTTTATTATTTCCATAGTATCCCTGACACCCTCCTCAACGATCTCTCTTACACTCCGGGTTTCATCCAGAAGAGGATCCTGGGAAAGATGTCCGACTGTATAACCGGGAAGAAAAGTAACATCTCCCTGGTATTCTTTTTCCAGACCTGCAATGATTTTAAGAAGAGTTGATTTCCCTGAACCGTTCAAGCCGATGATACCAATCTTGGCGCCAAGAAAAAACGAAAGAGAAATGTCTTTAAGAACTTGTCTGTGAGGAGGAAAGGATTTCCCGACGCGGAACATCGAGAAAATGATTTTATTTTCGTCAGCCATATCTGTCAGATTATATTATCCTGACAAAAATACTTCAAATTGTGATCGTTTAAATACAAAAAAAGGGTTGAATTTTATGATCCAACCCCTTTATTATTTTAAATTAGTATCAGGAATCAAGCATATAAGGATTTGGTTTATTTTTATTTACCGGCCTCTCCCCCTCGTTCCCCTCTCCCGATGTGCTACTCTCTATACACATTTATTTGGGTGCTGGGGTGTTGATAACTTAGGAGCATTGTTAATATAAATAGCTGACATTCAGCTGATTAAATTTGGTTCTTTCGTTTGTTTTTGTATCTTAACTGTATGAAAGACAAACAGTTCGAAGGTTTTTTCAAAGAAATTCTGCCGGATTCAAGAGTTGAAAAACGAGCAGAAAAAATTATGGTAGATATGTTAGATTTTGGTAATGTTGTAGTAAATAAATTCTGTCCGACACACACAGAAAAAATAGGAGCCTACAGGATGCTGGGAAACGACAGTTTTGACCATAATGATTTAGCCAGGGGAGTTTACCGGGCGTGTAAGAAGAATCAACACACAGGCCATTTTCTTTGTATACAGGATACTTCAGAGCTAAACTTTAGCCATCATATGGGCAGGATAGACAGAGAGGATGAAGATATTGGTCCTGTTAGAAGAGATGATAATGCCGGATTTTTCTGTCATCCGATGTTGGTAATAGATCCATCTAATCAACTTCCCATAGGCATCTCCTCCATTGATATTTGGAATCGATCATGGGATAAGTTGAATAAGCATGAGCGTGATTATCATTATCAGGATATTAAAGAGAAAGAGTCATATCGTTGGATTTTAAGTGCCCAGAGGACAAAAGAATTGCTTACTGCTGCTTCTTGTATAACAATTATAGGAGACAGGGAATCTGATATTTACGATGAGTTTGTAACAATCCCTGATCAACGGACCCATCTATTGATCCGGTCGAGCATCAATCGTAAGTTATTTGGTGAAGATCAAAATTTATTTGAAAAATTAAGTTCTTCACAGCAGAAGGCGAGCTATGAATTAGATATCCGCAATAACCGTAAAAGAGTAAAACGGAAAGCGAAGATGTCCTTAAAATATGAGAAGATAAAAATAAAACACCCTAAAAACAGACCTCTCGAGAATAAGCCAAGCTATGTTGAGATGTGGGCTATTGAAGCAAGAGAGCTTCCGGAAAGTGTCCCTGGCAATGAAGATCCGGTTTTATGGCGGTTATTAACTACACATTCAATTGATTGTGTTGAGGATGCGCTCAAGTGTGTTGAGTGGTACAGTCAACGATGGTTTATAGAGGAGTTATTCAGGGTTTTAAAAAGTAAAGGGCTGGTTATTGAATCTTCTCAACTAGAGACAGGAGCTGGGCTAAAAAAGCTGGTTGTCATATCTTTACAAGTAGCCTTAACAACTATGACATTGAAACTATCGCTATCAAATAAGCATAATGTCAAAGCGAATATTGTATTTTCAAAAGGACAAATACATTTTCTGACAGTTTATATGCAGGACCTTGAGGGAAAAACCGAAAAGCTTAAAAATCCCTATGAAAAAGGTTCTCTGCCATGGGCCACTTGGGCAATGGGAAGACTAGGCGGGTGGAGTGGATACATATCACAAGGTCCACCTGGATATATTACTATAAAAGAGGGCCTTGAAAGATTCTACGATAAAGCCGACGGTTTCCAAACTGCTTTAAAATACCTGACAAAAAAAGATGTGTATAGAGA
>Ga0182021_10001900_pt1 | contig 24279 bp, 24 predicted proteins | sample 612E3MmetaG_FD_120493 | JGI IMG/M metagenome (GOLD analysis project Ga0182021, IMG submission 120493) | Permafrost microbial communities from Stordalen Mire, Sweden - 612E3M metaG (Illumina Assembly) | ecosystem: Environmental > Terrestrial > Soil > Wetlands > Permafrost | place: Sweden... | reverse complement strand
GACCTCGAGCTCACCGAGAACCGATTGCCATAACTCTTTATTACCCACTCGCACCCCTCTTGGTATCAAGACTAATAATAGACTTGAGCTCATACTATCTCAACTTGTTTTATTGTAACGAAATATCCACAGTTTTACACATTATTTTAACATTATAAGATAACGTTAGGTGGAAAACCGATGTTAAAAAAGTGGAAAATTATGTGAATTTGACTTATCTGGAGGTTTGGCGTAAAGTACATGAGTTATGTCAAAGAGAACGTACCAGCCAAAGAAAGCTCACCGCCAAAAGGTCCACGGCTTCCTCAAGAGGATGGCCTCAAGGGCCGGTCGGTTGGTGCTCAAGCGCCGCCGTGCCAAGGGCCGCAAGCGCGTAGCAATCTAGATCAAGCAAAAGAGCCGCGCGAGCGGCTCATTTGTGTTAATAGGAGTTTTCCATTTTGCACATTACTTCGTTAAAACTCCGCTCCGCATTCAACGTATCGTATATACGTCTCATTTGCGGTGCTCGTTTTGCCTTGTACTGCGCTAAAATGTAAACTCCTAAAATATATTTAGAGGAGTTTAAAGTGTTAGCCGCCGCCAACCGATTACGAAAGCCGAAAGACATCAGCCTCGTCTACCGACGGGGTATTTACGGTGGCGTCGGCGACTTGAGCGTGAAAGTCGCGCCCAACAAGCTGGTGGTTTCGCGCCTGGTGGTGGTTGTCGGCAAGAAAGTCGACAAACGAGCGGTGGTGCGAAACGTTATTCGTCGCCGGTTAGTCGGCGTCGCGCAAGAAATGTGGGCGACACTGCCGCCCGGTTACGATATAGTAGTAAGTGTCCACGCGGATTTGAGTCACAGGCCATTCCCAGAATTGCGCCGTATGCTCGAAGACGCGTTGCGACGGGCCAAGCTCGGCCAAGTTTAGCAACGTAGGGCAATAATTTTTTGGAGTATGCAAGAGAGTTATGTTTGATACTTATTTGGTAAAGCCCCTTTTTAACCTCCTGACCTACGTGTATGGCGTTTTGCCGTTGCATGACTTCGGTCTGGCGATTATTGTGTTCACAATTATTATTCGCGCGGTGCTGTGGCCGTTGGTCAACAAGCAGTTGCACTCGCAGCGCGCCATCCAGAAGCTTCAGCCGGAAATGACCCGCATTAAGAAAGAGTCTAAGGGCGACAAACAGCTCGAAGGCAAGCTGGTTATGGAGCTCTATAAGGAGAAGGAGATCAGTCCGATGGCGCCCATCTTGCCTTTGTTGGTGCAGATGCCGGTGTTGATCGCTTTGTTTATTGTCATTAAGGATATTGTAGCCAACGGCGCTATCGCCAAGATGGCTTACGCTCCGGTTAAGAGTCTGGACTTCATCTCGCACATCGTTAGTGGCGCCAGCAAGTTTAACCCGAGCCTGCTCGGTCTGATTGACCTCAGCCACCCGTCTATTATTCTGGCCGCCGTGGCCGCCGGAGCCCAGTTTATTCAAACCCGCCAGATCCAAGCCAAGCAGCAGCCGAGTGACTCTCAGGCTCAAACTATGGCCATGATGACTTATCTCTTTCCGGTTCTAACTTTCGTTATCGGTCTGTCGCTTCCGGGCGCTCTTGCTTTGTTCTGGATTATCACTAGTATGGTTGCTATTTTGCAACAATATCTAATGCTGCGCCGGGATGTCGAAGAATTAGAAAACGGAGGTAAAAAATAATGAGCGAACTAGCCACATTAGCCAAAAGCCGTCTAGAGGAACTAATTTCTTTTACCGGAGTAAATGTTGAGGCCGAAGTGGTCGAAGACGAAGAGGGGATCAAACTGAGCATTGAGTCGACTACCGCCACCGCGCGGCTGATCGGCCATCATGGCGAGACTTTGCGCGCCATCGAGTATCTGGTCAGCCAGACGGTTCGCCACGTCGATCCCGACGCGCCGCGCGTGTCCGTGGACGTCGCCGGCTACCGCGAGGCTCGCCGCGAGCAGTTGGCCGACCGTGCCCGCGAGGTCGCGGCGCGGGTTATCGCCAGCGGCCGCGAGGAGGAGTTCAAGCCCATGAACCCGGCCGACCGCCGCATCATCCACATGACCCTGCAGGGCATGGACGGCGTCTCTACCGAGAGCCGCGGCGAAGCCCGCACCCGCCGCATTGTCGTGATGCCGGCGTAACTCGACGGCTTCACACTCGGCAATTACGCGCCCGGTAACTCACAAAACCCGGAGAACGAAATTTTCTCACTAGTCCTCGGCTAAAGCCTGCGGAATCGTTCGAGAAATTTGTTCCCCGGTTTTTTGTGGGCTATCACATAAATATCTCCCGCTTATGTAGATACATTATATCAAATAATGATTGTACTTCAAGATACGTAGCATCAACCTACACGCAAAATAATACCCAACAAAGTTTCAAACAAAGTTGGGTAATAACGTAACAAGCCCATCCGAGTTTAAAGGGCTGACTTATAAACTTCCAGCGTTTCGCGTGCCATCTTCTCCCAAGAATAACGCTTGATCCACTCGGGCCCGGCGGCGCGCAACTCGGCCTGGCGGCCGGGGTTATCTAGCAAATCGCCGATGGCCCTGGTAATGTCGGCGATGTCGAGCGGATCAAAGTAGTCGGCAGCCGAGCCGTAAACCTCGGGCAGACAGCTGGCATTGCTGGAAAGTACCGGCGTGCCGTAGTACATTGCCTCCAAACCCGGCAGGCAGAACCCCTCGCTGAGGGAGGCGGTTATGAAGGCCTGAGCGTGTTGGTTGAGCCAAGCCGTGCCATCGTCGTCCACGAAACCGGCGAAGATCACGCCGGTAATGCCGGCCTCGGCCGTTCGCCGCTCCAGCTCCTCGTAAAAGAACTCTTTTTTGCCGACCAGCACTAGTTTCAGGTTCGGCCGCTCAAGCGAGTGGAAGGCCTCTATGAGTCTCCAGACGTTCTTGTAGGGGTAGGCATTGCCCAGATACATGACATATTGGTCATCCTCGCCGATAAAGTTCGGTTTGCGCGGGGTATCGGATAAAGCGTCGACGGCCTCGTTGGTAACGACGACCTTATCGGAACGCGCCCCGAGCTTGGAGATCAGATGATCCTTAACGAACTGAGTGGGCGTAATAACGGCGCGGGAGGTTCTAACGGCCGATTTCAATATCAGTTTAAAGGCGGGCGGTTTTATTTCATTACTAATCCAGCCTTTTAATCCTCGACCGGAGCGCTTATTTACGAACTCTAGCAGAGTCAGGTCGTGAACGGTGGTAATTTTGTGACCAAAGTAGAGAAGTGGTTGTTGGGGCATGGTGAAATGAACGAGATCGGGACGCAGTCGGTAGAGGAGCACCGCGAGCTGAATCTGTTCGCGAACACTGTAGATAGGGAAGTCAGCCACCACTTTTTTGAAATTGGGCGAACTTGGTTGCCAGCGGTCAAAATCCGCTTTGAGTAACAAAATTATATATTCATTGTCATGATCGATATCTTGTAAATGTTTGATTAACCTCTCGACGTAGCGGCCGGTGCTAGTGAATATAACGCGCGCGTCAATGACTATTTTCATGCGGTTTGATCCTCTCGAGTTTTCGCGCTAATAAAACCAAGTAATAATCCGTAAGTCACCCAAATGTGAACGATGAAGAATCCGGAGAAGCTGAGATATTGAATCCAAATGGCGATAATGGCCGCCGTCAAGCCGACGAGCCAGGCGCGTCGTTCGGGGTCGCTAGCGCGCAGGCCGGCGCGCAGACCGCCCCAAAGTAGGGTGACTAGGAATCCCAGATAGGCGAGCGTGCCGAGGACGCCGACCTCCGTGAGCAACTCAAGCGGCTCGTTGTTGACAATAATGCGCTCGCCGCCGGTGCGCGCCGCCGGGTAGTTGAGTACGCGCCAGGTATACCCGCCGACGCCGTGGCCTATTAGCGGTTTCTCGAGGAAAATGTCCCAAGCCTGCCTTTGAGCGACCAGACGGTCGGTCAAAGTGCCCGTTTGGTTAAAGTTGGCCCCGAAGAGTCCGACGAAGGTGGTGACCGCTTTGGATCCTTGGCTGGGGTTGGTTAGACTAACGATGCCTAAACCGCCGGCTACCAGAACCGCGATGACGAGCGTAGCCGCACCGAGCCGGAGCCACAACTTCCGGTTCAATGAGTTCCGCAAAGCCATGAAGAGAATTATTAGAGCGACGACCGCCCCCAGCACCGCGCCTCGCGACACCGTTAAGGTAAAGGTTATGGCGATTAAGCCGAAAAGGCCCAAAAAATACCGTCGCTTGGTGGTAATAAAAGCCGCCAGACTAACCACCAGCGGCAATAGTAGGTAGTTGGCGAAATACAATGGCTCCAGGGCTGTCGACTGAATGCGCGGGAAGGCGAATACCGCCTTGGTGTATTGCGGTCGCAGGCCGGTTAAGGAGACGGGCAGACCGAGAAGATCGCCCACAAATTGGTAAAGACCGAACAGGCAGACGGCCGCGGCGGAAATAAACAGACCGTATAGCAGTAATTTGAAGAACCGCCGTCGGGCGGCTTCCGAGTTGTCGTTGAGCGCGGCGGCGGCCGTTTGAGCTACCGCCAGACACAGAGTCATCACGAACAAACCGGAGACGAAGTCGATCCAAACCTGGCGGTAGGGAATGAGCGCCGCCGAAACGGCCGCGATCGCCGCGAGGCCAACCAGCCACCAGACGGCCGAAGGCCGCCGCCAGCCGGTGGGCGACAGTTGCCAGTGCTCGCGGCGGGTAATTAGCCGGGCGGCCACCGCGGCCACCAGCGCCGCGCCCACCAGCTGCGCGGGCTGAACCACCGGGTAGCCGGCCGCCGGGTTTAGCGCGAAGCCGCCGATGCGTTCAAACGGTAGCGCGGCCACCAGCGCCGCCAGCCCCCATAACGGCCGCACGTAAAACACGGCCGCCCCGACCGCTATCGCGATCAAGCATAAAACCGTGATCATCGCGGCGCCCTCATCATTGTCCTCATCCTATAGACCCAACTTCTGTTTAACTTTAGCCACCTTCATTTTTTGGATCGGCGGCAACTTATGGTAAAGAATCGAATCAACGTAACCGATCGACACCTTCCGTCCCCGCTGTATTCGCCGTCGGTCAGCCAAAACGCCGGGCATTTGTCTCAACGCCGACCCCAATCCTTTAAAATAACTGCCAAGTAGTCCCCTGCCCGCGTCATTTACCAATAACAAAACCAGACTAGCCCAAAATAACGGTAAATACTTCCAGTACAACCAACCCGGCATATTTTTCGTGTAGAGAAAGATAATATTCTTTACCGAGTGATATCTAGCAAACGCGCTCGGCTTATCTTGGTGGTGAATGGCGGCGGCTTCCGCTTCGCCTTTAAGGTCAATGCGCGAGCTGGTTCCACCGACGTAGTGGTAAACCCGTGCCGCCGGTTCATACAAAACCTTCCAGCCGGCCAACTGCCCCCTAAAGCCGATGTCGCTGTCCTCGTAGTAAGCAAAAAAACGCTCGTCAAACAAACCGATCTCTTTGAGCATTTCGGCGCGGTACAAACTGGCGCCGCCCGAAGCCGCGAAAATGCCGCGCGCCTCAGCTCCGTCGTACTGGCCACTGTCCGCTTCGTCGCGGCCGCGCGGAAAAGGTAACCCCCAAACCGAGTACAGGTCTCCCGTCGAGTCCAGTTCGTGGCCGTCTTCCTTGAGAATTTTAGCCGCCACCGCGCCGACCCTCGGGTTAGCGTCGGCGGCCGCCACTAACCTCTCCAGCCAGGTCGGCTCGGCCACGGCGTCATTGTTAAGCAACACCACGTACCTCGCGCCACCCTCCAACGCCGGCCGTATACCCCGGTTAACACCTCCGGCAAAGCCGGCGTTGTTAGGAAACTCCAACAGCTCGACTTCCGGAAACTTCTCCCTTACCAGCCGGTTTGAACCGTCACTGGAGCCATTATCAACCACGATCACATGGTGCCTAACAGTCTGCGCTCTGAGTGACTCAAGGCATTTCTCGATAAAATCCAGGCCGTTCCAGTTCGGAATAACTACGTAGTAATCTGTATTCATTGCTATTTGTAGTATAATCTATATGATCATGAATGTGAAAAACCTTCTCAGCCACAAGAACAAGGCTCTATTGCGCGAACTGATCATCACCGATTTCAAGCTTCGCTACCAAGGCTCGGCTCTCGGTTACATGTGGTCGCTCTTCCGACCGCTATTTTTGTTCGGCATTTTGCTGTTTGTGTTTGGATTTATGCTTAAAGTGGGCTCAACCATGCCACATTACAAGGAATACCTACTTTTAGGTATAGTCTTTTGGAGCTTTTTCGCCGAAGCTACCAACAACGGCCTTCGCGCCATTGTTGATCGCGGCGACCTTATCCGCAAAATAAACTTTCCGAAGTTCATCGTGGTGGTTTCGGGTACCGTATCGGCGTTAATCAACTTTGGTATTAGCCTGGTAGTAGTGTTTATTTTTATGTTATTCTCCGGCATCGAGCTTCGCTCGGTGGCGCTACTGTTACCCATTCTGGTTGTTGAGCTATATATCTTTAGTTTGGCTATAAGTTTCCTGCTCTCGGCTCTGTATGTGAAATACCGTGACATTAGCTACGTCTGGGAGCTATTAATGCAGGCGGCGTTTTACGCGACCCCCATCCTTTACCCGCTCTCATTAGTTAAAGATAAGAGCTTATTACTGTCGAAACTACTTCTACTTAACCCGATGGCGCAGATTATTCAAGACGCCAGGTATATTCTAATAACTCCGAAAACCGATACATTGATTGGTCTAACCCATAACTGGCTGCTCGTACTCGTACCTGTTTCGCTGGTCATCTTAGTTATTATCTATGCCACATACTACTTTAGGAAAAATTCCAAAACCTTCGCGGAGGACATTTAGATGGATGATGTAGCAATTTCCGTAAAACATATTTCAAAGAGCTTTAAACTGCCCTACGAGAAAAATACCAGCCTCAAAAAAGCCGTTATCAACTTCGGTTCCAACAAGGGCTACGAGATGCAACATGTGCTCAAAGGCATCTCTTTTGACATCAAAAAAGGCGAGTTCTTCGGCATCGTCGGCCGCAACGGCAGCGGTAAAAGTACGCTATTGAAGCTATTGGCGGGCATTTATACGCCCAACGCCGGCCACATTCAAACCTACGGCACCCTTACTCCCTTTATTGAGCTCGGCGTCGGCTTCAACCCCGAACTAACAGGCCGCGAAAATGTTTTCCTCAATGGCGCCCTCCTCGGCTTTAGCCGCAAAGAAATGGAAACCAAATACGACGACATCGTCGAGTTCGCCGAACTCAGCCGTTTCATGGACCAAAAACTCAAAAACTACTCCTCCGGCATGCAAGTGCGGCTGGCCTTTTCCATAGCTATCAGAGCCCAAAGTGACGTACTAATCCTCGACGAAGTTCTCGCCGTCGGCGACGAGGCCTTCCAACAAAAATGCATCGATATTTTTGAGAAGTACAAGAGCGAGAAGAAGACCGTTGTTTTGGTTACGCACGACATGGGTACGGTACGGAGATTTTGTTCCAGAGCGATGCTTATCCAGGGCGGTGAAATGGTTGCCATTGGTGAACCTAATGAGGTGGCATCTAAATACTCCAAGTTGAATATGGAGAAAATTGTTGGCGACATGGAAAGCGATGTCTATGATAAAAAGACCAACGATATTAAAGTTACCCTCTCGAATTTGAAAAATAAGGAGTTGAAGGAATTCTCTGTAGGAGAAACTCTATGCGTCGAAGTTTCTTGGCCAAATAGTTATACGGACGTAAAAAACATTGGCATCGCAATTATTAAGAACAGCGGCGAGTATGTATTTGGAGCCAATACGTTTAAGAAATCAATCGATTTATCATCATCTTCGGTAAAATATGACGTTAGTCTTTCTTTAGGTCCGGGTAAATATTACATTTCTGTCGGTTTGTTCAATAATGACCCTAGTACAAACACCCATATTTTAGGCAAGGGGCCTAGCTTTATTATTACTCCAGGTGTTGATTATAGCCAAGGTGGATTATGTAGGCTTGAACACAGCTGGAAAAATAGCAAATAATGTCCAACTACAGCGACAGCCAGTTTAGTGAAGAAAACCAAAATAATTCATGGTATAAAGCCATGATGCTTATTCCAGGGGGATCCAAGGTTCTTGATATTGGTTGTAGTAGTGGTAACTTTGGCAGGGAATTAATCGACCGAAAGAAATGTACGGTAGACGGTTTTGAATTGGATGCGAAAGATGCCAAAATAGCTGCCGAAAAATTACGCAATGTTAAAGTGCTGAACATTGAGAAAGACGCCATAGAAGGTATCTCTGAGCGCTATGATGTTATCTATTTTGGCGATGTGATTGAGCATTTGATTGATCCGGTCATGGCATTAAAAAAGGTTAAATCACTACTTGCGCCTAACGGTGTAGTAGTGTTTTCCTTACCAAATATGGCTCATGTAACCGTTAGGTTACAATTACTTAAAGGTGACTTTGACTATTCAGAGACCGGGTTATTGGATAAGACTCATTTGCATTTTTATACAATGAAAGAGTTGGGAACTGTTTTTAGCGAGGCCGGATACGAGGTAGTTAAACTGGAATTTGTCGAAAAGGACTATCCGAACTTGCTAATTAAAGATTATCTTGACGATCTTGGCTTGATCGCGGACAAGAAGTTTTATGATTTAATGAGACAACCGGATGCCGCGGCTTTTCAGTTTGTGGGCGTAGCAAAACCGTCTTTGGACATCATACCCCTGAAAAGAGAACAATTCGGCCCGATAGATTTTTTTGAAAGTTACTATACAAACAAAGAGGCCGAGTTTATCAACACAAAAAGTTTTCTTCAAGAAAACAACGAGGCTCTTGAAACTAAGAATACGATCCTAGAAAAGAAGATTAAGGACTATGAAAATCATCCTTATAAAAATGTCGTATCTTTTTTGAAGAACAGAGTTAAATCTGTTATTGGCCGGTAGTTTATTTATTCATCTCTTTATCGTAACGATCTTCCAGGGTGTCTGAGTTCCATGAGCTAACGTTGTGGTCGGCTCTAAAACGGTAATATTTTTCCTCGTCGGATAAAACAGTCGGATCAATATACCATGGAAGGTGTCTAGCGACATATGGAAACCCCGTACGCAGGCTGGGGTGAAGCGTGTAATCGTAGGAAAATGGCTTATATAGGGCGAAAGTAGTGTCTACGCCCGCTTCATATAGTCCTGGGGATAATGGTTTCTGCTGGAATTGACTCTCCCAGTCAATAACTTGTTGCTTGAGCGGGTAACGGTCGGGCAGGTCGTCGATCCTTAGCCCAAGGCCGACCTTAATGTAGTTTATGCTCTGAATATGGATTTTTAATAAATAATTAAGCCAGTCGGCAGGACATTCTTCAACAGGTAACACATCCGGGTCACTTACCAGGTAGAAATCACGTGGCGCCAAGGTTCTAGCTATCCCTAACGACCAGATACAAGTGTGGCCAACATTTCGGTATAACTTAATAACCTGATAAGGGGTTTCTTCTAGATATTTAACCAACGGCGGGTAAGTGGAGTCGTTGTCAATAAATATAATCTTTTTCAGCCCATGGTTGTCGAGCCAATTAACTAACTTTTTTAGATCATCAACGCGATCGCGACAGATAATAAATATTGGTAGGCTGGAAGGGTTGCCGAGAAGCTTCGTAGCTTGGATTTTTATAAAATCAGAATTTTTGTTTAAATCAATTGGGTTGGAATTTACTACGTATTCGTTATAAATGTGCTTCAGTTCAAGTTTGACTGATGTTTTCTGAAACAAAACGGTAAAAACGATCAGCTTTATTAGGCGGTTAAACTTATGACGTATGGTAATTCTTCTCGAAAACAACCACTTTAAACCTATCTGTATTCTATGCGGCATATGAGTTGTTCTTGAAAAATGATCAATGAAATCGACCTTAGAAGAATCTTCGAGCAAACGGTCAACTGAAACCTTTTTGACTAGATTGAGATCGGTTGTCTTTTTATTACCGTCGGCTATCTTTGAGTATTCCAATAATTGTACCGTCAATTCAGATCGTTTTAAGAAATTGTCGAAGCCGCCGATGAGTTTAAAAAAACGCTTGTTTACGATAAACGTGTTTGCGTGGCCTTCGTCCTCCTGAGGAGTGAAAACACTTTTTTTAGTTCTATAAAGCACTTTTCTTATATTTGAGATTGTTTTCGTTGATAAGGGATTATTCTCGCAAATAACCATCCAATCAAATCTGGCGGCAAGGCAACCTAAGTTTAGTGGGTTATTATCAATGAAATAGCCTCGATCTGTAATAAACCTGAGATTAGGGTTGTTCGGTTGAAAACTAGGTGATTTCGGTTCTTGTTCGTTAGAAGATATTAAGACATATTCATGTAGAGGGTTTTTGTCGACACCCAAATCGGTAACCAGCCTACTCAGTTCGGCTTCTTTGTACGATGTGCAGTCAAAAACAAAACTAAGCCCCGTCTGCTCGTTCCATATGATTTGGTTGTAATTACTGGAGCCTAAACTTTTGCCAAGTTGAAATCTGGTGACCATTATCGGTAGCAGATGAAATAGGTTATATAAACCCGCCATGAAGTATGCCTTATTCATCACCGGGTTTGGTCGCTTGAGTAGATATTTGGCTAGCGAGTAGCCACTAATCTTGGTGTATATAAGAAAAAACTTAGCGAGTGAGCGCCCATCAAAGTTACGCGCCGCAAATATAAATCGGTTTCTAAATATTTGGTAATAGAAAAAATATGAACCTGAGCTAGCCCCCGAACTAGCCCCATTACGATGCCAGATGCAAAGCCTCGGATCGTAGATGACTTTAAAACCCGCGCGCTTTATGCGTGCGAATAAATCAGTTTCCTCAAAGTAAGCAAAGAAGCGGTCATATAAATAGCCAACCTCATCAATAACAGATCTCCTAATAATAGTCGCTGATCCTGAGACATTATTCACCTCCTGTTTAACGCCGAAGTCGGACGACATCATTCTAGCCTCTCCGGTAACCGGATCGATTTCTTGATAAGCATAGAAAGCGTTTTGGGTATCTAACAGAGGTTGCTCTTTATTCCAAAAATATGAACGGCCCCCTACAGCGGCAACCGATGGGTCAGAAAAGTCTTTCAGAGCAATTTTAAGATAGTCCTTTTGAATAACGGCGTCATTGTTGAGTAACATGATGAATTCACCGGAGGCACGTTTAAAGCCGTCAATGTGACCTCCGGTAAAGCCGCGGTTTACTGGGTTGTCAACAAAAACCACGTCAGTAAGAGCTCTTAAGTAGTCTTTTTGATCCGAACTTGAGCCGTTGTCGACTAGTACAATTTCGAAATTAGGATAGTCCAGATGTCGAAGATGCTCAAGGCATATTTTTGTATCGTCCAAACCGTTCCAGTTTAGGACGACGATACTTATTAAGGGTTGTTTTTCTATAGCCAAAGTCTGCCTAATAATTACAAGTAAATAGTGAACCAGATCTGTCGGCTAGGAAACTCTTATCCATCGCCACCCAATCTTGTGAGGTGTAGTTTAGTGTATTATTATAGCACTCCCAGGGGCCTATAGGCCTGCTGATCATTCCTTGCGAATCATAAGCGACGAGCACGAGGCCGGTTTTTATGTAAGCGATAGTACCTTGCCTAATACCAAGTTCAGGGCCTATTGGTAGGGCCTGATCTGCGGATGTAGACAACCGTAGGTTAGACCAGCTAAATCTGTAGCTATCAAAGGCCGCAGGGTTAAGAATATGCCGCAGAGAATCTCCTTCTACAAGATAAGCCGCATTGTTGAGTCTGACTATTGCGCCGGACGGATGCCTAGTTGTGGTGTATATTCCGGGGATTGATGCAGTATATATGTCGCTGGCGGGGTAATGTTTAAGATCCGACCACTTGTAACCAAGTGTCACGAATGAGCTATATGACAACCACTGTTTTTTTATAACTCCATCGACCATGTCGTTAATATAAACGTTGCCGTCGCCCGTAGAATATATAGTGCTAGGCGCGATGTCATAAACAGGATCACCCATGGGTAGTTGAGAGTCTCCAAAGGTCGCCTTCTTTAAATCAGACCACTTATAGCCGTAACTATCAAATACGGACGGGTTGGCAATGTGGCGCAATTTGTTGCTGTCTACCAAATATACGGCTTGGTCGAGCAAAACCAAAGTTCCATCTACATGAGCCGTACTAGTATCGTTTGATTGTGTCGAACCAAACCAGTCGCTAAATATACGCCAGAAATTCCGGTTGCCGTAAGCGCTGCAACTATCACCGGTTCCATAAAGATTGTTTAGTGCGGCTTGGTTTGGGACATAGGGCGTGTAGTCATACAGGTTGGCGGTTGCTTGATTAACAATATTAACTTGGCTAGTTCCACAGGCGCTGTTAGGGTTATAGGCGATTATGTTGGAGCCGACGCCATAATTGTAGCTGTCTGGGCTATTAGTGTAAGCGCGAAATTGAAGAGCAGCGCTGTGAACTTGATTATAGAAGCCAAAAAATTGACTATTACAAGCGGCAGTATCAGGGCAGCCATAGCCGGTCGACGTTTGGTATTGGTTAGGCCAAGGCCAGTCATCGGTAACAAGAGAAGACTCTTTTTGAATCAAGGTTAATAGAACTTTAGGGCTAATGCCCGAAGCTTGAGCCTCGTTATAAATTATTTGAGCTGCAGAAATAGCTCCGCTGATATTCGAGCTTGGCGTATTAAGATTAGATATCCCCGCGCTTTGGTAGAAGGCTTGACTATATAGTTTATAGCTTAAGTCGTAAACGTTGTTTTCGTGGGTAGTAATGTTTTCCTTGTAGTCCTTTAGGCAGGTATAAGGAGCTGGAAAGCGAGAATCGACCTTGCCGCGAAGTATATTTCCATTATATGTTACACCATTCCAGGTGCCGTAATATGGTTGTACGCCATTGGCATCACAAGTCGTTACCTTAGAGTTCAAAAAGTCTTGAATTTGTTGAGCCGACATCGAGTCTTTATTGAAGAAGACAGCATCATCAATAATGCGTCCGGGATTAAAGTCAGACGCGTTGGCAGCATAGGCGGTACTAACTCCCGCCAAGGGCGCTAGAGCTAGAGTGAATAATAGAGCAGTCGCGAGTATCTTTTGCATTTAGTTCACCTTAAATGTTGATTTAGCTATTTGAGAAAAATTTCCTGATGTCACGGTCATAGAGGCGGACCAGTCCCCCTGCTCGCTAATCCCAGCCATGGTGCCAAAACTGCAGAAATAGTAGGTTCCGGAGTTGATTATTGTGCCGGTAAAAGGAGTGGTTTTTGAGCTTGGGCTGACTAAAGAAAGCTGGCAACTTCCAGTGGTTACACCCGAAACGGTATTAGAAGCCTTAATTTTTCCGTTTCCTTGGTATGAGATGGTAAAACTAGGAATTGTTATTGGTGAAGAACTGGCTGTCGTAGCCGGAATTGGAGTTGGTGTAGGTGACGACATAGCCGATTTAGCTTCATCTCCCGGGTTTTGGCTGGCTGGCGTGGGGCTATAGCTGGCGGTCGGAGTCGCGGTTGTTTTCTGGTCTGATATGTGGCTTGGTTTGACCCTGCCGTAGAAGAAAACGACGAAGACAACAAGAACCATCGCCACCAATCCGCTCGCCAGTAATGATATATGTTTCTTACTCATATCAAGGACCCTCTGACTCTTATGATAACATAAATTCTCGGGTAGTTTGTGCTCTAATTGATCTGGTTATCAAACGATGGTTTATATGGTGGAATTATTTTTTGTATAGACGGTAAGTTAACGGTCCGTACTGCCCGTCGTAAAAAGAAAATGATAGTTTGTCCCCCATAAGTTGTATGTCTTTTAAGGTACCGGGACTCGTTGTGCCTACCTGGAACACGATGGTAATGTCCCCGGTACCTTTCTTGGTCTGGGTGTTAAAATCGGTTAACCCAAATGTTTTCTTCGGGCTGTCGTCTTGAGTCCCGTAATAGAGGGCATTCATGGGTTGGCTGTCTATGATTTCACTAGTTATTGCCGAATACGTGCCGTCGGCCCTGAATGTAAAGTCAACGTAATAGGCTGGCGTCCATGGCGTAGCCACACAACCGCCCCAGTGGCCGATGATCCCTGTTTTGAGCGATTCTAGGGAGTCCGCGGTAATGTCGGAGCTGGTAAATGAGAAATCCTTGCATAGTTTAGGTTGATTATTGAAGACGGCTCCTTGAACATTTGCCGTCACCTGGTCGCTGTTTTGGTCTTTACAGGTAACTTGTATGCTGTAAGTGCCGTCCCAAAGGGTTATCGCTTGAGTAGCAACCGGTTGTAAGTCGTTTGAGACAGAGTTAACATCACCGTCTTTAACGGTTTTTTGCACTACGACACAATTACTAATGTTGATGTTTTGAACATTGATATTTAAGGTGGCCGTAATTTTATCGCTGCCGTCAGTTATGTATATAGTTGAAGCGTAAAATACGTCGGATTCCCCGGCGGGTGTCTGGTTATTCACATTCAGCTTTATACTGCCCGCCGCGGGTCGCGGTGTAACACTGGTCTGACCCTCTGAATAGTGAGCCTTTATTTGTCCCAGCGCGCCTTTCTGAACACTGACATGACAGACCCGATCTCCAAAGTTGGATTCATTACATCCGTCCCATGCCAAAAAGTAATAGGTCTTTCCGTCGAGTCTGTAGGTGGCGGGGGCGGTTACAGAGGTCTTATTGTCTGAGGCTAAAGTGCAGTAAACTGGCGTTACTGACGGGGAAGAAACGCACTTGTTACTCGCGGTTATTGGGACGGATATAGGATCTGACTCTACATAAATATTATTTTCCGTATTGGCTTGGTAAACCGGTATGATTTTTGCCTTAGTCTGCGGTAATTTCGGTTTATTGGTGATAAAAACACCAGCGATAACAGACCCCAACAAACAGATAATTAAAATGAGAACGCTGAGAGATATGAGCTTATATTGTTTATACCGGGCGCCTAATTTCATTTATTCTCCAAAAATATTATTTGATCAGGCTTAGTGCGTTTGGGGTACTCAGGACATTAAGAAGCAGGTTTTTGTCGGTGGCTTGCATCTGCTGAGCTGATTGTAATTGGCTACATCCGGACTGTGAACTTTGAAATATTACGAAATAGCTATCTGTTTTCAGTAATATAGTGCCATAAGTATTGTCTGGTGCGCCGTCAATCCTATAAATACTTCCTATTGCGCCACCGGTGTCGGTTCCGGTTAATTGGTTTGTATGCGTGGATGCGGCGCAGTTATTATCTATCGCTGCCAACGAAGTGGTTGACAGGGTAGCCGCGACGCCGGTTGCTCCTTTCGCTATGCCGGATCCGGTTGCTCCCTGCTCAAGTTTAGCTAGTGGCTCAACTTCGTAAGTTAAGTCCTTAAGTGAAGCCGGGACTGTAATCTCTATACCGAGTTCCAGCATCTTTATTACCGCTGAAGTGTTGGGTGTGTTGGTCGGTGAAGGTGAAGGCGTAATAGTGTTGGCAACAGTGTCGACTGAGCTAAGTTGGCCTCTCGCGAGCCAACCGCCAAGAGCTGACAATGCCACGATGACTACTAAGAATACGGTTTTTAGCCAAAGGGGCATATTATTTGATGTGTTTATTAGCGGCGGTTTCATAATAGTTTTTCCTTGATCTTAGTCGGCATAACTTTTAGCGCCGCTTTCTTGACTGGTTTCGGAATAATTCTTTTTAGAGCGTTGCGGACGGTTCGTTTGCTTGGCTTATATTCCTCTCCGAGTGGCATAATGTGGTCCACTTTGGAAGGTGAACTTTCTAGGTACTCGACTAGGGGCGCAAGGGTTTGACTCCAGTCGAAGCTTGGTTTGATTTTAGCCATGTTAGCGTGGAATCTAGACAGATTCTCTGGTCTACTGGTTTCGACAATAGCTTCGGCCAAAGCCACGGCATCATAGGCCGGAACCGTAACTCCCAGTTCTTTTCTCTCGACCAAGTCGGCAAAGAAGTCTCCCTCGGTGGCAATTGTTGGAAGTTCAGCAAATATATGACTGTCCACCACTCGTGTTCGGTGCGAGAATTCGGTTTCGATAGACGGCTTATGGGTGTAAATGCCAATATTAGCCTCAAGCAAGAAATCTAGGCGGTCGTTATATGGTATCCAGGTATCGAAAAAGAAGACGTTCTTGCCCGTCAGGTTTAACTCTTTCGCTCTAGCTATTGTGTCTAGAGTTTCCTGCCATTTACTCATACTCGGTGTTGGGTGCTGAGTACCCGGGAACAGCATTTTAATTTTCGGGTTTTTCTCCCAAACCAACTTCATAGCTTCAACGAGGGTTATTCCATCGTACCAGTTATAAATACCACCGCTCCAAACCATTACAACATCATCTTCATCGATGCCCTCGACTATTCCCCGATAATGGTTCTTGGTCTTAATAAGCGGAACACTCGTGTCGATGCCGAACGGTGCGGAAATAAATTGCTTAAGTACGTCGCGCTTCTCGTAAGTCCGCGGCGACACTAGGTTAGCGCCGAAGGCGAAACCAATCCAGTAATCTAACTGTCGTTGGTTCGAGTACAAAAAGGCATCGCCGGCCGCCAGGAACTTCTGGTAATCATGAACTTGTGACATAATTTGAAACTCGTCCGAGTCGGTAATGGGCCTACCCGAGAAGACTTTAATAGCCAAGTTTTCCACTGGTGCCGGCGCGTAAATGTCAAAAATTACAATTTTTCCGCGGGTATTACAGTAGTCAATTTGAGCGTCACTCAGCCACATGGCAATAACGGTGTCGTATGGCTCAAAATCTTTTTGAAAATTATGAACGTCGATGTGTTTGGCGGCGTAATTCTTAACGAAGTCGATTTCAGGCACGTTCTCCGGACCAAAGAAGCCAACTGTGACGTCAAAATTTTTAGCCAGAGTTTTTGCCATGTAGTGATAGCGGATACCCGGCCCGGCCATCAGTTTGCCGACCTTATCATGTGAAATTATGAGAACTTTTTTGATCATATTTTCGACCATACTCCAGTTTCTAGAAAGTATACATTCTTTCTATTTCTTAAACTAGTTAGTGACTCTTTTGTTAGACAATTTTCATCAGCTCCAATCAATACTTTCTCAGAGCTGTCCTTAGTTAGCATTAATATCTCATCATTATTCTTAATAATCGAGGCATTTTCGATTTGTGACCTAGTAGCTGACTCATTGAGAAACATTGCCCCTGTCCATCTATTGGCTGTATAAGATGTTCCATTTTGACAGCCACCGACAAAAATTATGTCTGTATATTTATTTGGATAATCGTGTTTGATAGACATTGCCCAGGTTATGTTTTTCGTTTGGCCAGATGTGTCAAACCAATTATTGATGAATACACGCGGGTAAACTGGCAGTACGGCGGAATAGGCTGCACCGCTAAGAAATAAAATTATAACCGCGACGATGTATTTACTTTTACTGCCCAGAGCGCTTAGGTAAGAATCATCCAATATTCCAGCGACAAAAACGCCGAGTGATAATAGGGAGATGGGAACCAATAAATATAGCGATTTATAAAAGTAATATGATAGCTGACCTATCGTAAGTATTTGGTAGATTCCAACCGTAGAGGTAAAGATCAACCATGATACGAAGAGTGAAGTTAAGTATGGTATGTTCCTCTCCTTAGGGCGTTTGAACCTAGAGATTATGAAGGCGGCCAATAAAAACACAATGTAGCCGATGCTTATAATATCTATTCCACCGGGTTCATTTATCGCACCTGCGCCCTTACCATTCACTAACGTGTTTAATAATATTGGGTATGCGGCAAGAGCACATAAAAGTAATGAGGAAATAACAAACAGCATGTTTTTAACGAGAGTACTATCCTTAAGGATGTAAATAACTAGAGGGACTGCGAGTGCCGGCGTAACAAACCACCACGTGGTCATCGTGCCAATGAAAAGTATTACTATAGTTATGGCGTAGGGAATAGCACGGCTCGCCTTGGATATAAGTAAATATAATGTTAAGAGTAAATAAATGTATGCTGTAATTTGATTATGGAAGCCTCTGCCCACCGCCATTAACAAAGGCCCTGTCACAACTAGGGTTAATATTACCGAAAATATAGCCGATAATCCGAGTATGCTTGGTCGCTTTCTAAAACTCATTTGATATGAGACTAGGGCTAATAAGGTTAGTAAGCCTATTAAATAAGCGTATTGTAGAGCACAAAACAAATAATAGTAGAGAATTAATACGCTATCTTTGTTCGTGCTGAATAAACCAATTGATCTTGCCGTCCAGGCCATTGTAAATTCGTACTGCTGTGGGTAGTTGATCAAGGAGACTATTAGACCCGAACCATCTTTATGATCGCCGTATGACAAAAAAGATTTTGAATAGTTATATTTAAACAATGCGTAATGCGAAGCATTGTCTTCGCCGTTAGAGACCAATGCGATGGTATTATTTATAATCTTTGGATTATAGAAATTGCCACCAGCTAAGAGCGGTAGAAATAGCAAGAAAAGCGTTATGATAAATAAGACTCCCGGTAGAATTAGACGAGATGATATAATTTTATCGAATATTAGTTTACGGGGGTTGCTGCCAACGAGCGCTAAACCAAACAGGGAACAAAGAAGGCCGTCTATATAGATAGTGGTTTGTAAATGGACAATATTAAGTATTATATGAAAGAGGAACAAACAGACTAAAGAAACCGGTACGGTGATTATCAATTTTTCAAACAGGGAGATTCTAAGATCTATGAGTGCTGAATAGCCCATGGCAAGTATTAATAAACCAAATATTGGGAAACAAAATGAGAAGACACTTAGTGCCGTAATTAGAAAAACGCGAGGAACGTGGTTGTTTTTGAACATAATAAGAAGTTTCTATAATGATTAAAAATAGTAGAGTCTTAAAATATATTATATCAGGAAGTCTAGCTGTTCTAACAGAGTATACGGCGTTTGTAGGCTTGTCGTTTTTTATTAGCAAATATTATGCGAATCCAATTAGTTTCGTTGGTGGCCTATTCGTAAGTTATTATCTCAACAACAAATGGACATTTAGGGCAAGAAACTACCATTTAAGTAAGTATCGACGGTTGATTACTTATGTTACGTTGGGCCTCATCAACATACTATTATCTGCAATATATTATGCTATAATAAGCTCGACTTTGAATGGGTATTTGGCTAAGGCGCTCTCAATGATGCTTATAGCAATAGGTAATTATTTTATATTTTCTAGACATATCTTTAAAGGTTCAGTTTGAACAAATGGCCGTAATTGATAGAAACAACACGATGATTGAAAAGAATGTAGCAATAATTATACCGGTTTATAATGAGGAGCAGGTTATTGGTGGTGTCGTGAAAACTATGCTCACAAGATTTAAATATGTTATTTGTGTAGATGATGGAAGCACTGATAATTCATCGATAGAAATAAAACGCACAGCGGCATATCTCATATCTCATCCTATTAATATGGGGCAGGGCGCCACGCTTCAAACGGGCATAGAGTTTGCTCGGCAAATACCCGAGGTTGAATATTTGTTACGTATGACGCAGATGGTCAGCACCGACTTGATGATGTTCTAGCGATGCTGGAAACCATAAAAGACAATGGGGATGATATTGTCTTGGGCTCTCGTTTTCTTGGAACAACAATTGGTATGAAGTTGAGTAAAAGAATTGTATTAAAGGCGGCTATTTGGTTTAGCAATGCGACTTCTGGATTAAAATTGACGGATACTCATAACGGATTAAGGGTATTTAACCGTAAAGTAGCAGAAGGCCTTCAGATTTCAGTGCCGGATATGGCGCACGCCTCGGAGATTATAGACATTATAGCGGAGAAGAAGTATAAATATCGAGAGGTTCCGGTGACCATTGAATATACTCCTTATTCGCGGGCTAAGGGGCAGTCGATAATCAACGCTGTAAATATCGGCTTCGATACTTTATTAAGGAAATTGTCAAATTGATAGTTATTCAACTCATTGTCATTTTTGTTGCATTTGGGATATTGCTCTCAATTATCGGTGGCAGACACACTCACACAGGCAAGGCTTGGAAGAAAATAGCGCTGTTATTTTTGATAGTAGCGATGGTAGTGGCTGTAATTTTTCCACAAATCACCAACGATCTTGCTCATTTAGTCGGTGTGGGCAGGGGTGCGGACTTGCTCTTGTATTTGCTTACTCTGGCGTTTATCACCTACTCTGTCAATAGCTATTTAAACCGACAGCAGGAGAGAGATTCTCTTTATCGACTAGCTAGAAAAATTGCCCTTTTTGACGCAAACAACAGATATGAGATTGGTGTAAAGAAGAGATGAAAAACTTAGTTATTGGTGGTTCGGGTTATATTGGACAGTAATGTATGACGGGGACTTTCTTATAGAGGAATCACTACGGTGTTCGAGTATCCAAGAGTTTGCTCAAATAGCTGCCATACCCGCTATTCTTGAGCGCCTCGGCGTGCTCGGCTAGCTGGGCGTCGCTGATCCAGCCCTCGCGCCAAGCGACCTCTTCGATGCAGCCGATTTTGAGGCCTTGGCGCTCTTCGACGACTTGGACGAACTGGGCGGCTTGCATCATGGAGTCGATGGTGCCGGTATCGAGCCAGGCCGAGCCGCGGTCCATGCGGTGGACGCCGAGCTGGCCGCGACGTAGGTATTCTTCGTTAACCGAGGTAATCTCCAGCTCGCCGCGGTCGCTGGGCTTAATGTTCTTGGCGATCTCCACGACGTCATTGTCGTAGAAGTAGAGGCCGATGACCGCGTAGCCGCTCTTAGGCTTAGTCGGCTTTTCTTCAATGCTTAACGCCTGCATTTGCGAGTCGAATTCCACGACGCCATAGCGCTCGGGGTCGGACACGTGGTAGGCGAAGACCACGCCGCCTTGGGGATCGGTGTACTGCTTGAGTTGATCGCCGAAGCCCTGGCCGTAGAAGATGTTATCGCCGAGGACTAGCGCCACGCTGTCGTTGCCGATAAATTCCTCACCGATGATAAACGCTTGGGCGAGGCCGTCGGGGCTCGGCTGTTCGGCGTAGCTGAACTTACAGCCCAGCTGCGAGCCGTCGCCGAGGAGCCGCCGGAACTGCGGCAGATCGTCCGGCGTGGAGATGATGAGAATATCGTTGACGCCGGCCATCATCAGCGTCGATAGCGGATAGTAAATCATCGGCTTGTCATAAATAGGCATGATCTGCTTGGAGATGCCTTTGGTGATAGGGTAGAGACGGGTGCCGGAACCCCCGGCGAGGATAATACCTTTCATTACTTTGCCAGCTCCTTGTCTATGTAGTTTTTAAGATCCGCTTGCCAATCGCTTGACTCGAAGCCGGTGGCGGCTAGCTTTTCAAGGCTCATTTCGCTGCCGAGCGGCCGCGGGGCGATCCCGGGCTTTCCGGCGTAGTAGTCGGCCGTCGTCGTGTCGGTGACGGTGAGCTCGGTATGGCCGGCTAACTCGAATATTTTGCGGGTAATGTCCGCCCAACTCATAATCGGACCGGCGTTGGTGATGTTGTAGGTGCCGGCAGGGGCGTTGTCGCTCAAAAGGTGGTCGATGGCTCGCACTAGCTCGCCGGTGAACGTCAGCCGGCCGACTTGGTCGGCGACCACCGTCGGCGAAACGCCGCGCCCGGCCAGATCGAGCATGGTGCGCACGAAGTTCTTGCCTTCGCCGATAACCCAAGTGGTGCGCAGAATGTAATGCTTCGGGGCGAGCGTCGTCGCGATGTCGCCGGCCGCTTTGCTGGCGCCGTAAACCGACAGCGGACTAAAGGGCTCGTCTTCCAGGTGAGGAACCGTCGTGCCGTCAAAAACGTAGTCGCTGGAAAGGTGTACCAAGGTTATACCTCGGACCACGGCGACGGCCGCCAGGTAACCGACCGCCGTGGCGTTGACCTTCCAGGCCGCCACCCGGCCCTCGGCCGACTCCGCGCCGTCCACGTTGGTGTAAGCCGCGGCGTTAATAATAACGTCGACGCCCGACCAGTCAAAGTTTTCGACCGAGGCGCGGTCGGTGATGTCCAGCTCGGCCACGTCGGCAAACTCCGCTTTCGGATACTGAGTCCGCAAAGCCGTCCCCAGCTGCCCGTTAGCGCCGACTATAAAAATTCGTTTGTCCATTTTTAGTTAAACCTCATAGGTATTACGTCTTTTAACAGCGGATGACCGGTGTCTTTCTCGGAAATAATCGCTTGGTCACGGCTAATCGGCCACTCAATGCCCAGCTCCGGGTCAAACAAATTGACAAAAGTATACTTTGACTCAGGCGACCAGTGATCGTTAACCAGATAAGTGTACGTAACGTTAGGCTCGAGCGTCTGGTAACCGTTGGCGACGCCGCGCGGCACGAAGACCGCTTTACCGGGCGTAATCTCTAAAGTTAGAGTTTGGCCGAAACTGTCGCCCTCACGCAGGTCCACCCAAGCGCCGAACACCCGACCGTTAGCGATGGAGATAAACTTCTCCCACGGTTCGGCGTGCAAGCCGCGAGTCACCCCGACCTCTTCGTTGTATGAAAAATTGTTCTGAACAATCTCAAACTTCGGTAAACCGAGCGCTTCCATCTTGGCTTTTTGATAATTTTCCTTAAACCAGCCGCGATTGTCGCCGTGCAGAACCAAATCTATCTCGTAAAAGCCGGGTATGTTGGTTTCGTTGACTTTGAGCTCCGACATGTTATTGTCCCTGCTTCGCGTATTCGGCCTCGACGGCCGCTTTTTCGGCCCGCCACCAAGCTTCGTTGTCGCGATACCACCGGATGGTGTCGGCCAGCCCCTCGCGGAAAGTAGTGTGCTTGGGCGTCCAGCCGAGCTCAATGCGTAATTTAGTCCAGTTAATGGCGTAGCGCAAGTCATGACCCGGACGGTCGTTGACGTGGTCATACCAGTCGGCCGGCTTGTCCATAAGTTCAAGAATGGTCGCGAGTACGGTTTTGTTGTCCGCTTCACCGTCAGCGCCAATCATATAAGTCTCTCCGAGACGTCCTTTTTCGATAATGGTCATAACCGCGTCATTGTGGTCGTCAACGTGAATCCAATCGCGCACGTTTTTCCCCTCGCCGTAGAGTTTGGGCTTGATGTCCGACAAAATGTTGGTAATCTGCCGGGGAATAAATTTCTCGATGTGTTGATAAGGACCGTAATTGTTGGAGCAGTTGGAAATAGTGGCTTTGACTCCGAATGAGCGCACCCAAGCTCGCACTAGCAGATCGGAGCTAGCCTTGGTGGACGAGTAAGGGCTGGAGGGATTATAAGGGGTGGTTTCGGTAAACTTATTGGGGTCATCCAGCGCAAGGTCGCCGAAGACCTCGTCGGTTGAGATATGGTGGAGACGCTTGTCATGCTTGCGGACCGCCTCAAGTATGGTAAAGGTGCCGACAACGTTAGTTCGCAAAAATATCGAGGGGTCTTTAAGCGAATTATCATTGTGGCTTTCCGCCGCGAAGTGAACCACGACGTCGCAGTCGGCCACCAAGCGGTCGACTAGATCGGTGTCGGTAATGTCGCCCCGGACAAAAGTGATCTTGTCGGCAACCGGCTCCAGGCTGGCCTTATTGCCGGCGTAAGTTAAGGCGTCTAGAATCGTGACTTGATGGTCGGGGCGGTTTTTGACGACATAATGCGCGAAGTTCGCCCCAATGAACCCAGCGCCGCCGGTAATAAGTAGCTTCATAGGTGATATTATACCTTAAAACAGACTAATCTTGGCTCCGGCTGTATATTTTGTCGATAATGTACAACGGTCGCCCCTGAGTCTCGGTGTAAATGCGACCAATGTAGCCGCCGAGAATCCCGAGCATAATGAGCTGAACGCCGCCGATGAACAGGATGGCGATGACCGTAAACGCCCAGCCGCTAACGGCTTGGGTCGGCACGAATAGGCGCACCCATAGGACATAGATGATGGCCGCGAAGCTCAGCGCCGAAATGAAATAACCGACCCGAGTGATGAGCTTGAGTGGCGCCGAGGAGAAGCCGAAGATGCCGTCGAGAGCGAAGCGGATCATTTTACCGAGCGGGTAGCCGGTCTCGCCGGCATGGCGACCGCCGCGGTCAAACGGCACGGCGGTTTGACGGAAACCCACAAAACTAACCATGCCGCGCAAGAATCGGTTATGTTCCGGGAAGCGCTTGAGCTGATCGACGACCTTACGATCCATCAGCCGGAAATCGCCGACGTTACGGGGGATCTCGATGTCCGAAAGCCGTGAGAGTAACCGGTAAAATAAATTGGCTGTAACTCGTTTAAAGAAACCGTCTTTGCGAGTTCGGCGCTGAGCGTAGACCACCTCGTAGCCCTCGGTCCATTTAGCGATAAGTTGGAGGCTAACCGCCGGCGGATCTTGCAGGT
>Ga0182021_10001899_pt1 | contig 24291 bp, 24 predicted proteins | sample 612E3MmetaG_FD_120493 | JGI IMG/M metagenome (GOLD analysis project Ga0182021, IMG submission 120493) | Permafrost microbial communities from Stordalen Mire, Sweden - 612E3M metaG (Illumina Assembly) | ecosystem: Environmental > Terrestrial > Soil > Wetlands > Permafrost | place: Sweden... | reverse complement strand
TTAATAAACAAATAAATATATGATGTATCTTTATGTAATTTTAGGCCTTATTGTTTTGTGGATAATCTTCGCTTATAACTCTTTGGTTTCGTTGGTAAACCGTGCCAAAGAAGCTTGGGCGGATATTGAAGTGCAATTAAAACGCCGATATGATTTGATTCCAAACCTGGTAAACACCGTGAAAGGTTACGCCACCCACGAATCCACCGCTTTTGAAAACGTGACCAAGGCCCGCGCGGCAGCTATGGGCGCAGGCAATTTGGCCGACAAAGCTGGCGCAGAAAATATGTTGACCGGTGCTTTGAAATCCGTTTTTGCAATTTCCGAAGCTTATCCGGAATTGAAAGCCAATACAAATTTCTTAGCGTTGCAACAAGAACTTTCCGACACGGAAAATAAAATTCAAGCGGCGCGCAGATTTTACAATGCCAATGTCCGTGACTTAAATATTAAAATTCAATCTTTTCCTTCCAACACCATTGCTTCAATGTTTCATTTTTCGCAAATGGAATTGTTTGATATCGCCGACAATGACGCCGCGCAGAACCCAGTAGAAGTAAAATTCTATTGAAAATTAAAGAACGGAGTGATTATAATTTTCCTACCCTGTTAAATAATTTTTGTTTCACAAAAATTGTCCGAAGGACATTTAACAGGGTGATGATTTTAATAATCGTTTCACTCTTTTAAAATCAATCATGGCTACACTATATACTCAACAGACAAAAAATGTGGAAAAAACATGGTTGCTTATGACCGTGTTTTTTATCGTGGTTATCGCTTTCGGCTGGTTCTTTAGTTATTACTACGGTAATCCGAATATTTTGTATTTCTTTGTCGTCTTCAGCATTTTGATGAATGTTTTTTCTTATTGGTACTCTGATAAAATTGTCTTAAAACTTGCTGGCGCCAAAGAAGCCAAAAAAGAAGAATATTTTGATTTATATACCAGCGTGGAAAATCTTTCCATTACCGCGGGGCTGCCAATGCCAAGGGTATACGTGGTGCAAGATCCGGCGCCGAACGCTTTTGCCACGGGCAGAGATAAAAATCACGCTGTAGTCTGCGCAACGACAGGACTTCTTTCAATTTTAGACAAAACAGAGTTGGAGGGAGTGATCGCGCACGAGCTTTCGCATGTCGGCAATCGCGACATGCTGCTCTCGACTGTGGTTGTAGTGCTCGTTGGTTTTATTTCCATTTTAGCGGATGTTTTTCGCAGAAGTTTATTTTTCGGCGGTGGCCGCAGAAATAATGATAATGAAGGAGGAGGTTTTCTGGTACTAATTGGAATTATTCTATCAATCTTAGCGCCCTTAATTTCTATTTTAATTCAACTGGCTATTTCCAGAAAGCGCGAATTCCTAGCGGATGCGTCGGGGGCGCTCTTGACTCGTTACCCCGAAGGCTTGGCCAATGCGTTGCGAAAAATTTCAGAGTATAGTCAACCGATGGTGCATCAATCAAATGCTATCGCGCATCTATACATCGCCGACCCAAAAGGTTCCAGATTAGAGGAAACCACCGCCTCCGGCGGGGTCCCGCCAAAGGCGGGAAAAATCAGCGGTCTTTTTGCCACCCACCCGCCGGTGGAGGAAAGAATTAAAGCACTGATTGGGTGATTCTCCTCTTGAGGAGTACCCGCTACTGCGGGGGAGGTGGAAGAATTTAATACATCCACCCCGGCGCAAGCACCACCCCTCAAGAGGGGAATAAAATTCCCATTTTTTCGCGTTTCTGTTATACTATTTTTATGGATATTAAAGACGTGGAAAACTTGGCGGATTTGGCCAGAATCGAGCTTTCTTTAGAAGAAAAACAGGAAATCTTCAAAGACATGAAGGGAATTTTGGAGTATGTGAAAGTCATAGAGGGGGTGCAAGTTGACGATATAAAATCAGAATATAATCTACAAAATATCTGGCGCGAGGATGAAACTATTCCGCGTGATTTTTCACACGAACTGATCGTAGAACAGTTTCCGGCTGCGCAGGACGGATTTTTAAAAGTGAAAAAGATTTTATAAAATGATTGATTTGAAAAATCTGACAATTGAGAAAGCTCATGAAAGTTTGAAAAAAGGTGTTTTTACCTGCAGGGAATTGGCGGAAGAATATTTGAAAGTTATAAAAGAAAAAAACAAAGAGCTGAATGCGTATTTAGAAGTTTATGATGATGTATTAAAACAAGCGGATGAAGCGCAGAAAAAATTCACCGATGGCACAGCCACAGAGCTCACGGGTATTCCATTTGCCGTTAAAGATAATATATTAATCAAAGGGCGCATAGCTTCGGCCGGTTCCAAAATTTTGGAAAATTACAAAGCATCTTACGATGCCGCGGTTATTAAGGATCTGAAAAAAGCCGGAGCTGTTTTCTTGGGCCGTACCAATATGGACGAATTTGCCATGGGCTCTTCCACTCAAACATCCGCTTACGGGGTGACCAGAAACCCGCTTGATTTGGAAAGGGTGCCAGGAGGCTCTTCTGGGGGCTCTGCAGCCGCGCTGGCGGGTAATTTAACCTTGGCCGCCATAGGTACAGAAACTTGCGGTTCCGTGCGGGAACCCTCGGCTTTTTGCGGCCTGGTGGGTTTAAAGCCGACTTATGGTGCGGTTTCTAGGCAGGGGATTATCGCGATGGGAAACTCACTCGACCAGGTTTCTCCATTTGGAAAGTGCGTGCGTGATGCGGAAATTATTTTCAATCTTTTGTCCAGATATGACAGCGAAGACAGCACTTCTGCGCCGGATGTCTTGAGGAATCCAAATAATAAAAAAAATGCGAAAAAAATCGGAGTGCCGTGGCATTTGTTTAAAGAAGGAGTGGACCCATCGGTACAGGAAAACTTTAAGCAGTCTCTGGAAAAATTTAAAGGTGCCGGATATGAAATCGTTGACATAGAACTTCTACACGCGAAGTATTCGCTCGCGGTTTATTACATAATTATGCCAGCGGAAGTTTCCACGAACCTTTCCCGTTTTGACGGTATTCGATATGGTTATCATAGTGATGGAAAAGATTTACTCGAAGTGTACAAGAAAAGCCGCGCAAAAGGATTCGGCAAAGAAGCTCGCCGCAGAATCTTGCTTGGCACTTATGTGCTTTCACATGGATATTATGATGCCTACTACAACAAGGCCATAAAAGTCCGAGAAAAAATAAGAGAAGAAGTTATGAAAGCTTTTGAAAGTGTTGACTATATTCTCACTCCGACCGCCCCGATGACTGCTTTTAAAATAGGGGAGAAAATGGATGACCCGGTGGCTATGTATCTCTGCGATATCTTTTCCGCTCCGGCCAATCTTTCCGGAGTTCCGTCTATTGCCCTGCCTTCCGGTAAAAATAAAGAAGGAATGCCTTTTTCCATTCAGTTTATGGCTCCGCATTTTCGCGAAGACCTGCTTTTCGAAGTTGGCAAGAAATTTGAAGAAATTAGAGAAAAATAGAGTATAACCCCGTAGTAGAATTTTGAAGAAATTTCACTACAGGGTATAATATAAATATGTATACCGTCCCTCAAAATAATCCCAACACCGGAACTTTCCTGGATTCCAGGTATCTTGATCCCGGATATTTATTTAATCATCTTTTTCCTTTTTTCAGAGACCTTTGGTTTTTTATTTCGAGCGATAATGCCATAGCCGTCGAAAAAACTATCCTTGTTTTCTTTGCGATATTTTTCATAGCAATAATCTGCTACACTTTTGTGCGTTTGCTAGAAATACGAAAAAAGGAACATGCGCATTTGCATCACGAAATACATGAATATGCTCATAATAAAGCCGAATATGAAAAACATTTACACGAAGAAGTCGGTGGTTCGAAAAATGAACGCTGGGGCAAGACCCTCAACTATCTTTTCTCCCAGCATGGTAGTGACTGGAAACTGGCGATTATCGAGGCGGATTCGATGCTGGAAGAATTGTTGGATCAGCTTGGTTTCAAGGGCGACAACTTGGGTGATAAATTAAAATCTTCCAATCAAGAAACTTTCCCCCAATTAACCACTGCCTGGGAAGTTCACACCATCAGAAACAGGATAGCTCACGAAGGTCTGGCCTTCGAGCTCTCTCAGCACGAAGCCAAAAGAGTCATTGCTTTATACGAGCAAATTTTTCACAGTTATGGATATATTTAACCCCACCTCAAATCCTCCCCTTACATTAAGGTGAAGAAGTTTTCTTGTTGCGGGAGGCCGAATCGAACGGCCGTCTTAAGGTTATGAGCCTTACGAGATGCCTCTTCTCTATCCCGCTATTAGCGTATATTACAGCAAAAACCGAGTTTTTGCAAGAGAAAATTTGAAAAAAGCTGAAAATATGCTATTCTAAGCTGTGTTTGCATATATGTCGGCGTAGCTCAGTTAGTAGAGCACGGGACTCATAAGCCCGGGGTCGCAGGCGCACTCCCTGCCGCCGACACAAAAAAGTGAATTTTATCCCCAATATTGGTTAGGTTAATGCCCTGTAGTGAGGTATAATATTGAATGTGACGGCACACAAAAAGGTAAATAAAGATTTCTTTAAAAAGTGGACGAGAGAAATGGCCTATGTGCTGGGGTTTTTTGCAGCAGATGGATATATCACTAGCCCAAAACAAGGAGGAGGATTCTGGTGTTTAGATATCAGAGACAAAGAGCATATTGAAAAAATAAAACTTGTTGTTGAGGCTGAGCACAAAATAAGCACAAGAAATAGGATTGATGGTACATCATATCGTTTACAAATTGGAAGCGTGGAAATGTGTAATGACCTACGTAATCTTGGATTTTCTGAAAGGAAAACAAAAAGTATGGTAATTCCAAATGTTCCCAAAAAATACTTTACTGATTTTGTTAGGGGCTATTTTGATGGGGATGGAAATATTTGGATGGGAGAAATCCACAAAGACAGAAAAAGAATAAATAGATATATAGTTCTCAAGCTATATTTCACATCATGTTCTTTGCGTTTTTTAAATGAACTTCAGACTAGACTAGGATTTTTTGGTCTTACCGGAGGTTGTATTTATACTTCAAAAAAGAAGCAATTTTCAAGGCTTCAATATAGCACAATAAATGCTTTGAAATTATACGATTTTATGTATAATAAAGAATGTGCTTCTCTATTTCTTGATCGCAAGAAGAGAGTGTTTGAAAGATATAAAGATATAAAGATGCGGCTGTAGCTCAGCTGGTTAGAGCGCGGGCCTGTCACGCTCGAGGTCGCCGGTTCAAGTCCGGTCAGCCGCGCATCATCAGATTAATTCTGTCAAATGACTTTTGAGCTTTACTGCCATTAGCTTTTTCCAGTTCCCACCCTGCGATAGCGGCCTCAATGGTATTCTTCTCTGTAGCGATCGGTTTTAGCCATTTCATACTGTCAATACTGAGTATTTTGTCTTTTATTGCACAGTTCCCACCCAGTGCCAAAAATATCTCTTTTTTAGTTTGAATGTCGCCGGCAATGAATCGTTCTCTGGCTGTTGAAGCAAAATTAAACGTCTTTTCAGTTAATTCTAGCCACTTGTCAGCTCTGTTTTCTGTCTCGCGTGCACTTTGTCTCAATATAACAATTTGTCCTTTTAGTTTCGTTTTTTCACTCAAAAATTGCTCATCATCAATGAGGTCGCGGTATCGCATCTGAGTTAATCTATCGAGTTGTCTTTGTGTATCGTCAAGAGTTTTTTGCTGAGTATTAGCTACGGCTGTTCTGTCGCTGATTTCTTGATCGTTGCTTCTTCTGATAATTCCTATGGCCCAGTCTCTGAATTCGGGAGTAATGGTAATTTTTTCAAGTTCAGTTTTTATCTGACTTTCTAGCGACTTGCCAGTAGTGTAGTTATTTTGGCCACACTTACTGCCTTTGTTTCTTCGCATACAATAATAGTATTCAAAGGTAGCAAGCTTGCCAGTGCTTTTGATAATCTTTGTTTTTACAATTGCCGTAACGCTACCACCACACTCGCCACAGTGAATACAGCCGGTGAAAGCATGTTGATGTTTTTGAGGACGAGGTTTGCCTTTTTTACCTAGGATTATCTGAGCTTTATCAAATTCTTCTAGCGTAATCATTGGCTTATGATTTCCTTCGTGCCATTCTCCTCGAAACTTAAACATTCCAGTATAAAAGGCATTGGAAAAAAGCTCAAAAATACTACTGTGTCCGATCGGACCTTCGCCCCTTTTCTTTGTCTTTCGTGTTCTGAAACCCCAGACGTTATTCATAATTTCAAGTATCTGAGTAGGGGAGTAAGCATCCGAAAGAAGCATATCCCAGGCTTTCCTAACTAAATCAAAACGATCGGGATCTACCTTGATGTAATTCTCGCCTCTGTTCTCGAATTTAGTATTCAGATAACCGAGTGGTGCGAGAAGTGGAGCCAGTCCTTTTGCAATCTTGCTGTTCACGCCTCTTCTGACATTTTTTTTCATGTCTCGAATAAACTGATTAGCAGATCCAGTTTCAACACTGAGAATAAGGGCGTTGTCATCGGGCAAATACTCTCGGCTCATTGTTTGGATTGATTTAACAACTTCTTCTTGAAGTAACCATTGAATTGTCCCGCCGTCTACCGGATTGCGTGATAGTCGATTAATTTCCCAACACAAAATACCATCTGCTTCACCCGTCTTGATTCTTCGTATCATGTCTTCAAAAACTTTCCGCTTGAATGGTGCTTTTGCTGATTTTGATTCAAAAAGAATATCAACAATGTTAAGACCTTCATCCTTTGCCAAAATCTTTAAACTATTTATTTGGTCATCGATAGACTGGACCTGCCTTTCCGATGATTCGGAACTTTTTCTGGCGTACAGGAAATATTTAATTTTATTTATTTCATTTTTCATATCATTTTTTTATTTAAGCTTAGCATAATAATTATAGCACTTTATCTGCGGAGCTAGAAAGGTAAATCTTTCTGCTCCGGTGGTTATTCTGCTAATTTTGGGGGAGTATTATCAACAATCTTTTTATCTTTTTCGACCTCTAGACCCAAACTGTCAATAAAACTATCAAGCCTAGTTTTTGGAGTATCCCCAAGATGCCTTGCTTGTTCCAAGGCGCCCACTTCTTTAGGTAGGGCATCTTCGGTTTTGAGGGCATCTTCGGGAAGTTTCCACTCCCAAAAACCATCTTCAAAACTGGAAGACTTTTTTGGCTTGATTCCTAATTTTCCACGAGCGTTTCGTAATGGTTTTGAACTAATGCCAATTTTTTGAGCTTCCTTGCTTGCTTCATCCGCCTTAACTGGCCCTTTTGCCAATAAATCAATCAAGAAATCAACAGCCTCATCAGTAGCAGTGTGTTGCTCTGTTGATTGAGAAAATGCAAGAGCTTCTTCTGTTGTAATTTCTACTGGTTCAGATTCCCAGGCAATTACGGGTTGTCCATTTTCTGCTTCAACAATAGAATAAGCAAGTCCAGTTTTGTCTTTTGCGATATTGTTTTTCAATGGCATTAACAATCTGCGTTCTGGATTTTCTTTGTCTTTTGTAACAATATAAGCAGTTCGTACGGCAGCGGTAAAAGCCAACGAACCCATCACTCGATATGATGCATTGCCTCCACTGTTTTTGTTAAGATGACTGACTAAAATAATCGCGACTTTATGTTTGGATGCTAGTTCGGCTAGTGGCGCAAGTAATCCTCGTATATCAGAATTATTATTACTGTCAGCATTGTCTAGGTATGCAGATATTGGATCGATAATAACCAAACGACAATTTGGCAGGCTAGATAATAAATCTCCAAGCGTTGCGATATCACGCTTGAATGAAAACATATGCTGACCTGATTCACTTTCAGCATCTGCTACTTCTTCCTGTATTGCTTCCACTACATGAATACGAGTACAATCAGCCCCCGCCGCTTCAAGACGAGGTTTAATTGTATCTGCTGGATCATCTTCTGCTGATATCAATATTATATCTCCAGTTGGAGGTATTGATTGATCGACTGGCCAAGCGTAGCCTTTAGAGACATGAGCTGCCAAAGTGGCAGTAACCAGACTTTTTCCAAGTCCAGGATCTCCTGCAACCATAGTAAGTTTTCCTAGAGCTATTCGCCCCTGCCATAGCCAACTAATTGGGACCGACTGTATATCAGTAAAACATTTAACGATAGCTTTACCTTTCCCATATTTTATCTGCGGTGTATTTCTTGCTTGTGTTTTACTACTTTGAGCATGAAGTCTTTTTATACTGTTCCAAACACTCCTCAATTCTCTCTCTGAGAGAGGTGGAGTATTTTTACTGTTCCAATTCAGTAATTGATCCCACCCAAGACTTTCCCACAATATGGGATCCATATTCGACAAAATCTTGCCTGCGAAAGATGCGGCTGTTTCATTACGGGACCCTTCCGAAACTCCATCTTTGCCCAATAACCATTTTTTGTTACTGTTTTCTTTTGTATCTGCTGTTTTGGTAATCCATACTGGCCAATCTGAAAAATCTGAATCATCTGGTGAAATGATCCACTCATACTCTCCTTTGTCACTTACCGATGGAGCAGCTAAAACATAACCGCCGTCTCCGCGAATATCTGTTAATTCTTTAACTCTTGCACCATTTGGAACTTCATAACCCGGATGTTTGTAGTAGAGATGAACACCACCTCCGCCACTTTTAGCTGTGACAGTTGGAGGATAACCTTCACTGCTTCCGCCTTTTTCTATGTCCACCACAACGATACCAGAAATTCTTCCAGTCACTATTGCAATATTCATTGCTGGATATTTTTCAATCCATTCCTTAATTTCTTCCGGAGTTGCTCGTTTGTTTTGATACTCCTTCCAGTTAATTAGTGGTTTCTTATCACTACCGACTGGAATGACCGAAAATCCTTTTGCTTGATAATCTAACGCTGCCTCTAAAACATTTTTCATATTTGTCATATAATTTTTATTTTTAAACTAATAATTTTGTTAACGAGTAGAGTCTGGGGTTAAGTCAGACTCTTTCTCAACTAATGGTTTATAGACAATAGACACCAATTGCAAAAGCTTTCCGCCTTGATCAAGGGCGTCTTCTCTGCTGATATTTATTCCAAAGATTTTTTTATAAAGCTCTTGGAATTTGATAATGTCTTTGTCTGATAGAACCATATTATCTTTTGAACTTAATGCTATTAATCGACTTTCGACCTTTCGAGTTCAGTCAGTGGATAAGGTGAAAGCTTTGTCAAGTGGTTAGACAATGAGTAGGCATTGAAAATGTGTTGAAAAATAAGGCTTAAAAAACCCTCAAAAAATCAAATTTCTTGAGGGGTAGCAAAAACAGCAAAAATCCGTAACTAAAAACAAAAACAACGCCTTTTTAAAGCGTTGTTTGCCTACGGATTTTTTTATTTCTGTAACTATACGTTATATCTATATCCCTTTTTAGGAATAGTTTCTAAGTGTTTTTCAATATCAATATCGTATTTTTTACCTATTCCAATCAATATACGTTTAAAATTGTAGACAGTTTCCTGCACAAATTCCACCTTCTTTTCATCCGTTGGACATTTGTTATGCCAATAATCACCACTGTGAAATGCTCCTCTTGTAAATTCTCCAAAAATTTCTAGGTATGGAATAATGCGATTAGGATTATTTAAGAAATGACAAAAAGCCTTAATTTGTTGTTCCGATTCAATTCGTTTGCCTGTATTTTCTCCGTACACTGTTAAAACATTTTGGTGTAGAGCGTTTACTGTTAGCCCAAAAACCTCTTCGCCTTTTGTAATTTTATCTTTTAAATATTTGGTTAATAATCCAATTTGATAGCCAATGATCTTAATGTTGCCATTTCGTAAAATTTCCCACTTTAAGCGTTTCTCATCAAAATTATTAAAGCTGTCTAAAAATTCTCCATCATTTTTTATTCTGTACAGCATTTCCTCAACCTTATTTTGAGCTGAGACCCTGTCTGTTATGTCAAATATCACTTTCTGTTTTGCTACCTCTTTACAGTCAAATTCTATATCAACTATATGATCTGGCGTACGTTTTAAATCGTTCCTTATATCAATAAGTTTCAATACAAACCATCGCATTTCTGTTTTAGTTGGAATATTCATATTGTTTTATAAATTCTGCGCAATTTTTTAGCATTCTCCGCCGGTTTCATTGAAAACCCATAAAGCGAGTATAACGCCTTTTGAGCTCAACTTCAAACTTGATAAGTTCATAGTGAGAACGGACTTACTGCGTTAAAATTTCAAAAAATGAAATAAATGCTATACTATCTTTGTCATGAAAACTGTCGGAATAATTGGTGGTTTAGGTCCAGAAACAACATCAGAATTTTATCTCGATATTGTTTTTTCGTGTCAGAAAAAATCTAAAACTACTAGACCAGAAATAATAATTGCTAGTGTTCCATTGCCTTATGAAATCGAGGAAGATGCGATTTCAAAAAACATAGGTATTGAAAGAATATTGCCGTTTTTAACAACTGAAGCTAAAAAATTGGAAAAGGCTGGTGCTGATTTTATTATTATGCCCTGTAATTCGCTTCATGTATTTATTAAAGAAATCAGACAAGCAGTTACTATTCCTGTTTTAAGTATTATTGAGGAAACAGTAAAATTTCTTAAGGAAAATAATTTCAACAAAGTTGGTATTGTGTCTACCTCGGCGACCATTCAGAATAAATTATACGAAAACGCTTTCGAGGAAAATAAAATAGTGTACGTAACACCTGACAGTTTCCAGCAAGCCAAAATGGGTAAATTTATTATGAACCTTGTTACTGGTCAGCAAAACAATAAAGACAGAGAAGATCTGATTAAAATCATTAACGACTTTGAAAATAAAAATGTTGATTGCGTAATGCTTGCTTGCACAGATCTGCAATTATTAATACCAAAACATCCAACTCTAAAAATATTTGATACCATGAAGATACTAGCCGAGGCGACAGTAAGAGAAATATTGAAATAAAAAACAAACTATTTCTATAAACCAGCAAGATCCAGTATATTTTTATATTGATCTTCAATTGTTAGACAAATACTTTTTATTGTTGCCAGATGAAATTTAGGACTGGTATTGCCGAAGGGGTCTTTTATGCCTTTATGATTTTCTGTAAATTCAGAAAAAACATGTATTTTATTTTTATATTTAGGGAACTGCTTAATTAATGCATTTTTGGCTTGCGAATATGTTTTTTTATCCATGGCAATAATAACTGCAGATTTTTCAACAGCCGAAGGAGTAATTTTTTTATAAAGATGACCCGTAATATCAATCTTAAAAGATTTTAGAATCGGCAGTGCAATTTTATATTCTTTTGGATATTCCATTAGATTTTTATGCAATGGCTTGGGTGTTCCTTGTGTGCCTTGAAGTGCATACGATTTTGCAATAAATTCATTATCTAATTTATTTTTCTTCAAAACCTTATTAAGATATATTTCTGCAATCGCAGAACGATGTATGTTGCCATTGCAAATAAAAGTAATTATTTTTTTCATAAGCTTATTGTATATTAAAAAAATGAGAGTGGAAACCTAAACTTGGTATCCACTCTCGTATTTATTTGTTTAGTTAAGAACAATGATCTGTCGCGTGCCACAGTCGAGAACAGCAGAATTGGCCGCCGCCAACTTTTGGTATACGCTTTCTCCACAACCAATACACGCGGGCATCTGAAGTTCGATGGACCGAATGCACATGTGCGATGCGGGACCTCCGACTTTGGTGATAATTCCTACCGCACCTGAGTGAAATAGAAAGTCATAGCCGGGATCTGCATTCGGCAGCAGAACGAGAGCGCCCCTGACATCGGCTTTCACGCCCAACCTCTCCAACACGCACACACGTGCTTTTACGATTGAACTCGTGATGTACGACGGCATCGCTTCGCTGAACGTGATTACTTCTAGGTTGGTAAGACCAGGAATTATCACGTCCGGCAGCAAAACAGGAGACCCATGCTCGACTTGGCTCGTGCTCAATGGTGTTGAGTCATTTAAGCACGTCCACAGCTCTTCCCAACTCACCCGAGACGCATCGCACTCGGAGATTCCTCTTTGTGCGAGTTGGCGTTTCAGCTTTGTCGCAAAGAGATGGAACGACTGGCTGAACAAGAACTTCATGCGCTCACGAGCTTCCATGAACGTCACAATGTGCCTGAATTCAGTCGCGCCCTCGAACGCGTGGGCTTGCCTTTGCGATCGAGCTACTTCCGCTCTCTCCATTTGAGCAAACAGATAAGCGTTCGGATCGTCCGCGTAGGATTCGCCGAAAACGCTGAACTGTCCTGGCCGCAGATGTCCGTACCGCCTGATGACTTCCTCTCTGGCGATCGTGCCATTTCGACACGCCACCAAATCGGACTGAAGTTGCTCGTTCACCGAACGAATATGCCCGCTCATGAGGACGTTAAGATCCTCTCGCGGGTGCAGTTCCTCGAATCTGCTCTTCCAGTAGAAAGCGAGGCGCGCAACACGGGCAAACATCTCCGTGCCTCGCGCAACATGCTCGAGGATATCACTCAACGAAGCGTCGTTCATGACAGCAGTGCGTTGCTCATAGTCTGTAGCGAACTTATCAAAGTTTTCCACTTGTGCTGTGGACACTCGCGAGAAAACTTCACCAATGCACAGAAATGCTTCTCGAACGATTGACTTTTCGCCATCGTTGAAATGCGCTTCCTGCATCACTCTTTCGAGCTTTTCACCGCAGCCCATGGCAAACACGTCGAACTCCACACGACTCTGAAGCGCGGAGTTGTTTACAAGCACGTTCCGATAAACGCGAACCATTCGCTCGTAAATCTTGTCAGAGATTCCACGCGGACGAAAACTGAACGCCGCCGCACGCATGGACACGTAGGGCTTACCCTCCACCACACGAAGCACCCCGATGTGGAGCGGATTGTATCCCATGTCTTGTCGCACCTGCTCAACGATTTTGTCGGCGAACAGATACTTAAAGATTGAGATGTCGAGCGATGTTGGAATGATTCCAAGTAACTCAACGGGATTGATGTCGATCATGTCACCAAGCACATCTCCGCAGAAGCGGGATGCGACCGACGCATTTACCGATTTAATCCGGTTGAGTGACAGCTTCTCCGATACCTTGTCCATTTCTGCTTGCACAGTGGTGATGGGTCGGCACTGAAGAATGTATAGGGTGTTGTTCTGAACGGCGAACTCGACATCCAGACTGGGCGACCGAAATCGCTGCTCGATCGCCTTCATAGCGACAATGAGCTTCTGAAGCCAAGCATCTTTCATGCTCTCGGGTTTTACTCCGCGAGCAATCCGAATGAGTCTACCGTTGGCAGCACCGCCAACGATCGTTTCTCCAACTCCGCTTGAGACCGAAACAGTATAGTAGCCGTCGGCCTTAGCGAGATCATGTGAGAAAATGACACCACTCATGTCGGCCTCAATCATTTTCTGAACGATGACCGACACGATGGACTCGCTGAGTTCTAAACCTCGCTGTTTGGCGTAATGAGCTACGACTTCCTTTTTCTGTGTTCCGGAATGTCGCACCTCTTGGGTTGCAACTTGAATCGCTTGTTCTGTTGCCTGAACCCAAAGTTTTGTGGTGTACATTCCAGCAAACGATGCGCCGGAAGAATCTTCCTGATCCGCACTGCTGCGGACCGCAACTGTGTTTCCGTGGCAAGTTTTCAAAAAACCACGGATAATTTTGCCTTGTTCGCCTTCGGACATACCAGGGCGAAGAACGACGAATCGGGGAACGTTAATTCCACGAATCGTTGAAAGAATGCCGAGGTTTTCTGCTTTGCCTTTTTTCATGATTGTCTCCTGTTTTTGGTTTGTTAAAGAACTGTTTGCGATAAAGAACAAAAATCGACGCTCTTGCGCCGATTAATGGATTCCTTTTTTAGTTTAGAAAACAAAGAGAAATCAACAGATAGACGCAAAAAAGTATGTATTTGCGTTCCACCAAGATTTATTTAAATTATTCTTATAGATATTATTCATATATGTATCTGTGTACTAGTACATGGTAGCATGTATAAAAACAAAAGCAATAGGTATACCTGTGGATAACAGGAATTTGTATTTATTTAAATAATTTGAGTTTTTTGAGGACTAAAACAAAACCCCCATTTTTATCACGAAGCTCACTAAATCCGCGACTGACGGTGCTAATACCGAGACCTAAATCTTTTGCTATTTTCCTATGTGTTTCTTTCTTATTCAATTTTTTAACTATCTGCCATCTTGAAGCTAAGGTTTCAAATTCAGCCGGTGTTAAAATATCTTTTAAAAATTCAGTTATCAACTTTTTGTCCCCAGAAATTTTAGAGAAAATTTCAACCAGCTCTTTTTTATATTGCCCGGAATTGTTGATCATATAATTTAATTATACCTTAAAACGGCTTTTATGAGAAGTTGATATTGGGTTACACAATTCCAAAACAAAGAACCAAATAAAAAAGGTAGCACCCCGTTATGGAATACTACCTTAATTATTCACTATTCTTTTAATCCCACTTTCCCGTTTCAAACTGGTAAAGCATATAACTGGCATCCGCTTGAGTAAGATCCTCCAATTCCATTAGCTTAAGCTCCCTCTCATTTTCATCAAAAATATTCTGATAAATCAGAGTGGTTAATTTCTCTTTCTGACTTTTAGTTATCATTGGAATTTCTCCCAAACAAGGAGGCCAATAGATATTTCTGGGACCGTCCATACTAGCTATTGTTGTATTCATTGATTTTAAATTAGTTAATAATTATTACCTACGAAAGATTGAATTTTTTCTGAGGCCTCATCTTTTGTGAGCATATTGATTTGCCCTTCCCAATATTTGCGTTTGCTTTCGTCTCTGATATTGGTGTTGATGAGTTCCCGGAGATAACTTTTCTGCTTGTCGGTAGCGTAATCGATTTCATTTGTTTCTTGAGCTGGACTATCGGTATTGTCTTTAAGGTAAAGCACGTCCAAAGCTTTGACTGATTGAATAATGGAATCTATCAACGAGGCATTGAATGTATAACGAACGGAACGATCCACCCACTTATTAATTTTTGATAATATTGCGTTACCTCTACCGATACCGAGTACCTGTGATCCCTTACTGACTGTGCATTTATAGGCAATCACTGGACCAGGTAGGTGCTTTAGCAATAAGGCAGTTTCTTTATCTTCTTCGACCGATATCTCTAGGGTAAATTTTTCGACATTTGCCTGCACAGCTTGTTGGACAGGATCTAGTCTTTGCCTTGCCTGAAATGGAGATGGAATACTGGATTTATAATTTGTGTTTTGCATAATTAAGTTATATTTTAATAATAATTACTCGACTTTGTGAACTTGATTTCTAAAAAAGAGACAAATTGTCTTAGGATATTTTTTGATTACTTCTCCCGTTATTTTGTCCTTCTTTTCAACTACCACTACAGCTTTAAATGATCTGGCACCGCGATTTACAACATACGAATTTTTTGCCCAATCGTTATAAGTTCTACAATTTACGAGCGGGTCATACTCTTCTGCGATTTCTGTGCCGTATCTTTCTAAAAGTTGGCTTTTTACACTCTCGTAATTCTTTTTACTGCCCATATAATTTGTGTTAGGCAATGTTTCTATTTCTGTTTGCATAATTAATAATAATTAAATAGTAAATAACTTTAGTACGACCATCTAAAATTAAATAAATAAATATATTAATTTATCTATTCAAAAAAATAGTTTTTAATATCTTGTTACTAAGTATTTTAAATAAGCGGTATGGGGGGGGTGGTCTTGAATCAACATCCATAGGTTGGTTGGTACCATATGTAACAATGTCGTTTGTGGTTTTTTAAAAAATTCTCAATTTTAAATTGAAAAACCTAGAAAAAAATTCTAAAAATTTGAGAGAATTGGGTAGGTTTGCATGAGTTAAATAAAGGTGTATTATTAAAGACATAACTGAATAAGAAAAGTAGTCTAAACCTTTAGTAATAAGGGCATGACGAAAAGTAAAGTCCAAGCAGGACAAAAAACCCATCATATGGGGTTGTCCTGCTTGGCTACACTAGGAAACTGGTGTAAGTGACGAAAGTCACTAACTCATGTGGTGGGCTTTTTGTTTGCCTACTCATGGATTTATCAATTAGAAACAAAGGATAATCTCATGAAGAAAATACTAATATCACTCTTTTTTATTATTGGTATATTCTCAATAGTTAATGTTGTATACGCAACAGGCCCTGTTCTTACATCATTGGAACCTAACCAGGTATATCAAAGATTTGGTACTTCCATCGGTCCATGTGAGAACATAACTGTTTACGGTACCGATTTTGGAAGTACTGACCCCGGTAGTAGTTGGCAATTTTATTTAAATGGAAACCATATAAATAGGGGCTATATTGATTCTTGGACTCCTAACAGTTTTCATTTATGTGTTCCTTATGAAATGGGTAGTGTTAATGAGTTCGGAAAAGGTGGTCAGGCAGTTATTCCAGGCAACTATGATTTACAAATAATTTATAATTTAAGTAATACAACAACTGAAACAGGATCAAGTAATAAACTCACATTTACGGTTTTGCCATCATGCACTCAAGATAAATGGGAATGTGGCGATTGGAATACTTGTTCAACTAGTGGATTACAGACCAGAACATGCAATAAATCTTTTGAGTGTCCGTCAGTTGTTACTCCATCTCCAACTACATCGCAAAGTTGTACACCACCACCTTCACAACAGCCAATTGTTTCAAAAGCTGCTTCTTTTTTTGATGATTCTGTTCTAAAAGCAGTTGTGAGAATTCAAGTTGTTGACACTGTATCACAAAAAACGATTTTACAAGGTACAGGAATAAACATTGGAACTGAATTTTTAACAAATTATCATGTTGTAAAATTAGCTCTAGATAATCCAACAAGATATTCTGTTTATGCTTGTGTGACAAAAGTTGTTGGTACTGACCCTGATTGTATACTTAATCTTTCTATAACAAAAAATTCTTTAGGAAAAAGTATTGATAATCCAAAATATGACGAGAATGAGGACCTTGCCTTGCTTTATTTAAATGCTGTTTATTCTAATAATACATGGAAGTCATGGATGGATGTTTCTCTTAATGAATGGGGAGTAAATACAGTTAATATTGCAGAATATGTTAAAACGTATCAGGATCTTGCCGTTGGAGATCAGGTATATTCTGTTGGATATCCTGATTATGGTGGCGGAAAAACAATACAGGCCGAAGGGGTTGTTGAAAAATTATGGAAAGATTCACAGAGTGGACAAATATTAGTTTTAAATAGTATTGATATATCTCATGGTAATTCTGGTGGCCCAGTTTTTAATTCTATGGGAAAGTTGGTTGGGGTAACTGTTGCTTGTCTAAAAGCCTCAATAAACTCCGAAGAATGTAAAACATATAGTGGGTTGTTTATTCCATTGCCTACTTTAAATAAATGGTATATGAATGTGACAAATTCTCACATCTCTACATTTAATGGTTACAGTACTTATAGTACAAACAGCGGTGTTTCTGATGATGTAATGAATGCTGCGATGTGCACTTATCCATTACGACAAAATGCATATTATGATAAAACAAAAAAAGGATGCTCTTGTAATGTTGGATTTTCTGAAAATAGTAACGGAGATTGTGTTGATAATACTGGTTATGTTGATCCAAAATTACGATATGGACAAAAGATTGACTTAAGTGGAGAAAAAAATAGTTCCGTAATTTTAAATCAAACAATAAGTGATCAATCAACAAAAAAAACGCTAGAAGTAAAAAATATACAGAACGAAGTAAAAGGAGATATTTCTACCACTGGCACTGTTAACTTAACTTCAGTAAATTCAGATACAAAAGTTGTTACTAGCGCAGAAGTAACAAAACCTAAAAGCTTGTGGGCAAGATTTTGGAGCTGGTTTGGTTTTTAAGATTTAAAATTTTATGGATACACAAGATAATAAAAAATTATATATGAAAAAAATACTGGTAACATCCTTCTTTTTTCTTGTTTTATGTTTTTCATTTAATATAAAAGGTGTTTTTGCTTCTGGCACCGCTTACACTGATATAACGGGGACAACTCATTATAGTGACGGAAGTACGTCTTACGTCGATATTACAGGTACCACACATTTCAGTAATGGTTGCTCCTCATATAAAGATATTACGGGAACTACACATTACACAGGTGGCATTGGTTGTGGTGGAACTTCTTATAATGATATTACAGGAACTACGCATTATAATTTTAACAATAATACAAATGGCACTGCGTACACAGACATAACAGGAACTACTCACTATAACGACAACAAGGGAACGAGTGGCTCCTCATATACCGACATTACAGGAACTACACACTATAGTGGAAATATTTTTACTACACATAGTTGTCCTTCTAATTCATCTTATGATTCTTTATCGAGTAAATGTAAATGTAGCTATGGATATGTAGTCGGATCTTCTGGACAATGCACAAGTGCAAGTTTAGTTTGTTCTGCTCAAATTGGTGTAATGTCTCGATACAATAGTCTTTCAAATAAATGTGAATGCATGGCTGGATATGAGTATAATGGTTCGAGCTGTGTGTATAAAAAAATTAATTATCCAAATCTTTCTACATACTCTCCACCTTCTTTAACTAAAAATAATTGCCCACTTAATTCTCACACTTCGATTACAGATTCAACAAAATGCTCGTGTGATTCAGGATATCAGACAAATTCATTAAAAACTGCTTGTGTTATTGTCGCCACAAACACAAATAATCAAGCTTGTACCAAAGCATATGGTTTAAACAGCAACTGGGATGGCACAAAAACTGCTGCTGGTTTACTAAACTGTGGCTGTAATTTTGGTTATGCGTGGAATAGTGCAAAAACCGCATGTGCTGTTAATACTAAATCTGTGATTTCTGGTTGTACTTCACTGTCTGGTTTTAGTCCAACCACTGGTGCCTCATGTAGAGGTAATAAATAATTGAATGGAAAATAAAAAGTTAGTTTCTAAAAACACAAGATTCAGTACAAGTGCAATTATTGGAATAATAATAACAATTATCATTGTATTTGCACTAGGGATTATTTCTATTATCTATCGGGAACCAAAAACACTTACCCCTAATCCACCTTATTCTCCACAACCATCATTGCCAACTGCAGATGTATCTACACAAAATACACCTCCATTAGAGGTTTCTGCATTGACTCCACAAATAATAAATAAAATTGTACAAAAAATTAGATCTGCTCCTAATGCTAATTGTGGTGGTTATCCGTGTGTGAAAACCACCTTCGATTCGGGTGTTGCTGTTGTAACCCTAATTTATGAGTTAGCAGCAGATCCATTAACTCCAGGATCGAAAGAGGCCTTAGTAGTAGAAATAAATACCAAAGATTATATAGATGAAAATGGGAAGAATATCCCACAAGATAAAATCCTCGAAGTTCTTCTTAGTTTTCGAGATACTGATTTTGATGCCACACCAAACGATTATTGGAGTACTGGTTTTGGACAAGATTTAAATTATGAAGTACTAACTAGAAATACGCCTAATCTCGTCAATATTTTAGCAACTTGGACATTTGCAATTAATTATTTTAATCAAAATTTATTTAAATAATTATGCAAAAAATTACTTTAAAAACGACAGCCTATATTCTAATATTTCTTCTAGTTATTGTCGCACTTTTTTATTTCTATAAAAAACAGGCATCACAACAAGCCAACGCATATAAATGTCCTGAATCATATACAGAAGATGAGGCAGGGACAACAGAATACAAGAATACCTTAGTTAATTGGACCACATCATTTTTTGAGGCAAACCCTAAAGCAACATCCTCTGATTGGTCAATGGCGAAATTGAAACTTTTAGAAGATAATAAATGTGTAATTGCATTACAGCGATCTAAATTATCTGGTAAGGTATCGGATCTAAAAAAGTGGGAGCTAATAGATTATGAAGTACAAAATGCAATCAGCAACGCAATAGACACTAACCACTATGTCAGTGAGCTTGGTTTTTCTTTTGATTATCCAAATGATATGTTTGTTATGAGTGATCCAGATGGACCTCGTATAGTTATAGTTCCTAATTCTTATAAGACAGATAAAAACCCAACTATGACTGCAGTAGTGATAAGCGCAATGTTGAACGATCCACTAATGACACCTCTAGAATGGCTAAAAGGTCCAAATTCTGGTGCTGATATGTCAAAGGAATACAGTAAATTAAATATAGACGGACAAGAAGCAATTTCGTTAGAAAAAGGTGCTTGGGTTGTAGTTAATACTCCTGACAACAAACGACAGTTAAGTGTTGCCACTCTTTCCTCAGTAAATCCTAACCAATCACTAATAGCTGAGATGGGTATCATTATAAACTCTCTCTTGTTTACTAAATAATTTAAACAAACATATGGAAAATATAAAAGCTAAAATACAGGATAATTTTTTAAAAATTTTAAACAAACCGTTAATTCAAAAATTGCTTTCTAAAAAAATCGGAAGATTGTTCTTTTTATTTATTAATATTATTTTAATCACACTTGTATGTGTTATTGATACTGATAATATTTCAATTTATGCTTCTACTTTACTGGATGTAGTCGTAGCATTAATATTTTTTGTGTTTACAATATGGAGACTAAATGATATGGGGCGACCTAGGTGGTGGGCATTAGGCACTTTGATTCTATTGGGAGTATTTTATATTAATAATGAGATAGTTACCAATATAGCTTTAGTTATATTTATTGGAGTTATTGTGTTGCTGTCATATCTTCCGCCTAATAGTATAAATAAGTTAGAGTCTGAAGAAACAAAAAATAATATGACAATAAAAAATAAAATATTTAATAAGAAAACCTTTATGTCTTTTGTACTAGGATTAATTATTATGTTTGGGGCTGGTTATGCTTATTTATATTATGCCAATAATCATAACTGTCTTTTTAGTAATGTGGGCACTGTAGAAATTTTTGGAGACATAGGTTTGGCAGAAGATCCAGATTATATTTCAACCTCAGCATTAAACGTAATTCAACAAATTGAAGCATTGGATGCCAATTCTAGTATTAAAGGTATTTTACTTGATATTGATTCAGGTGGTGGAAAAACGGAATCTTCAGAAAGCATTATGTTAGCAGTACAAAGGACATCAAAGCCTGTCGTAGCAGTAATTCGAGGAATGGGTACATCTGGAGCGTATATGATTGCAACTGCTGCTGATAGGATATATGCAGAAAAAATGAGCGATGTAGGGAGTATTGGTGTCACGCAAGACTTTTTAGACACTAGTGTAAAAGACAAGAGGGATGGTATTATTTTTTATGACTTTTCTTCTGGTAAGTATAAAGGTACTTTTAAAGAACACAGCACGCTTACCCAAGAGCAAGGTGCAATGATTATGAAAGGAGTAATGGAGGCTAATGATATTTTCATGGAATATGTTTCTAAAAATAGAAATATACCTTTAGAAGAGGTCAAAAAAATTGCCACTGGTGAATCTTGGTTAGGTGAAGAAGCTCTTAAAAAAGAACTTATAGACCAGATTGGCGGGATGACCGAAGCAGGAGCATGGATGCAGGAACAAATTGGTGACAATGTAAGTTACTGTAGTTTAGCAAAGTAGTACAGGTACTTTGGTATAATATAAGTATGAAAACACTAAAAGAATCATGCTTCACACTAAGCACAAAACTATTGAGAAAGGATTTACAGAAAGCTAGAAATAAAGAACTAGTGGAGGAAGAATATCTTAACTTTATACATAATGGTAAACCCTCCGTTCTTTTCTATTCCATAGAGGAAAGTTTTGATGGTAATACCTATCTTGTCATTGATTTTAACGGAGAACCGCAGAGAATCCTTCTATCTAGTCGAGAATTAACCTACGGCACCAGAACTTATTTAACTTGTTGTTGTGGACATAAAACCAATGCCTTATACCTCAAGAATACCCCGGAAAGCACGTTTTTCGCCTGCTTTAGGTGCCATAACCTTCGTTACAAATCTACTACGATCAACAGCAGAAGCGACCATGGCCGAATGCTCTATCAGCAAAGCAAGAGGTTAGAATTGCTTGATATGCGTGAAAGTATTCCAAGACCCCTATATAAATCAAAGTGGACCAAGCGTTTCCAACGTTTCTTGAAACTATGCAGTCAATCGGGGCTATTTAACCAGGTTAAGGATGCTAGAACAACAATGGAAACGATAAAGGCTTTTCAATCTCAATAGTCTTAGACGAATGCAATACTTTTGCGATTCTTTTAGAAGCTGTTCGCGCGGTGGGGGATTTTCTAGTAATCCACAGTTGCTCTGGCTTAATGGACTTTTCATAATATTTTTGCTATATTATAAATGTGCTTGTGGGGCGTCAGCCCTATTCGGCTAATTCATAAGCCGAAGGCAGGCATAACAAAGTTACCACCTTAATCGGTGGTATTTTTGTTTCTAGTTCATATTTAATCTTCCTCCGGGGCACCTTTCATTGTTGTATAAAACTTAGCATCCCGATATTTGTTTGTTGTCCATGCGGGTACGATACTCCAAAAGTGCATCGCTCCACCATCTCCAATTTGTCGCAATATTACTTTGATTTTTCTGCTATCAATAATGGCAATGATACCCCAATATCTTACAGGTTTTGTTTTCTGAATCCTTTTCTTGTGGCTCTTAACTTCAAACTCTTTCAAAGTTTCTTCAAATTCCTGATGGGTAGTGGAAAGCTTAACCAATTTTACAGCAAGGTGCAAAAGTTTGAAACGTAGCATTTGAGAAGGTCTTTCTCTTTCAGATCGTGAACCTTTGAAAATTATATGATTGAAACCTTCGGAATTGAAATATATGTCCTGGTTTAGAGCGGGGGAAAAGGCTTTGTGGACATTATTATAAAAATTTTGCGCGTCTTCTTTTAGCTTTTCGTAATTGGATAAATCTTCCATAAAAATATATTAGCATATTTATACTAATGATTGAAAGGCTGGAATATAGATTGTGGTATCATTTACAAGCTCAAATGCGGTTCTAACATCGTCCAATAGTCCGCGCATCAATGGACTCAAGGAAATTCTAATTGAGAGTGGTTTTTCTATTTTTAAATAGGTGTATAATACGTTTATGAAGAAGATAGCTGTCTCGATTTTCGCAGTGGTTATTTTTTTAGTAATTCCTATAGTTAAGGGTACATTTATATACGCTGCGACAGCGCCAAACCTGGGAACAGCAGGAAATTTTTCGGCATTAGCAAAAACATCGATAGATCTTTCTGGCGGAGGGTCTATGAGTTTGGATAGCAATTTAGGTATTAGCACAGGAGACTCTGGCTCGCTCACCGGAATTTGGAACGCTCTTAATAAATATTTTAGCGATACTCCAGCCCCTAATAATTTGGTTGCTTCAAATGCAATTGCCGATGCTTTAACTGCATATAATAATTTAGCAAGTCAAGCAAGTAGTGGCGTATGGACTTGGAATTTAAGCAGGCATCCACCGCCCGGCGTTTGGGATATTGATGCAGGAGATCCTTATGTAAATGGAATAGTTACTCTTAATGGTGACTACGACGATGTTTGGGTTTTTCGTTTTCCTGGCAATCTTTACTTTATGGGCTCAGTTGTCATGGCTGGCAATGCTCAGCCTTGTCATGTATTTTGGCAAGTTGGCAACATCGCTGGTGTCTTTGTGGCGGGAGAAGTTTCTTATAATAAAACTTTTTGGGGTACCAAAATTGCGTATGCGGCTGACCCTTATAAATTTATTGGAACTCTAATTTCTAATAATGATATTACTTTTTCAGGTGCTGTAGATACCGAGGGTAGACTTATTTCCTTGAATGGTTCTTTGTTGATGCAAGGCAGTGGTCTTAATAATTATATTTCAAATCCGACCTGTGCAAGTGCCCCCGCTCCTATAGTTTTACCACAAGGCGGTGGACCACTAATTGAATGGACACCTAGCGCGGTTGACGCAGTAATAAAAACGGAACCTACTCCTCCAGCATTACCAACTAGTCCCATTGTTATTCCCACCCCCACTCCGATTTCTGTTGTATCTACTGCCATTCCGATTCCCAAATGGCCAAAAACAGGATTTCCAGCAACTTTTTTTAAGGAATTTAATAATTTTTTTAATTTTAAAAATACAACTCAAAACAATTTAAGTGCATCTGCGACAGAAGCAATTACTCCAAGTAATGAATCAGGGCAAATAAATAAGGTTCCGCTAGCTATACGCTTAAAGATTCCAAAAATAAAGGTTGATGCTAATATTGAATCTGTAGGTATTGTATCGGATGAATCAATGGACGTTCCAAAAAACTTTACTGACGTAGCCTGGTTTAATCTCGGTCCGC
>Ga0182021_10001898_pt1 | contig 24293 bp, 23 predicted proteins | sample 612E3MmetaG_FD_120493 | JGI IMG/M metagenome (GOLD analysis project Ga0182021, IMG submission 120493) | Permafrost microbial communities from Stordalen Mire, Sweden - 612E3M metaG (Illumina Assembly) | ecosystem: Environmental > Terrestrial > Soil > Wetlands > Permafrost | place: Sweden... | reverse complement strand
CGCACAGCGTCCCATTGTGACGAAGGACGTCTCTGCCAGCCAGTTCAATATCCAGACGAAAAACGTCGAATCGATGCCGGTTCAAACGGTGACGGAAGTATTGACGCTGCAGGCCGGCATTGAGCAAGGAAGCGACGGTATCATCATCCGCGGCGGCGGGACGAACCAGACCATCTTCGTCGTCGACGGTTTCGTCCTCAACGACGAGAGGTCGAATATACCTTACACGGGAGTCGGACTCTCTGCCACCAAGGAAATGCAGGTTCAGACGGGCGGGTTCAACGCTGAGTACGGCAACGTACGGTCCGGCGTCGTCAACGTCGTAACGAAAGAAGGAGACCGCGGGCACTACAACGGGACATTCAACGTGCAGTATCGCCCAGCGGCCCCGAAACAATTTGGCATCTCTCCATACGACCCCAACTCCTATTTCAACAAGCCGTACACAGACCCAGCCGTCTGCTGGACAGGCACGCACAATGGCGCCTGGGATGCGAATACGCAGAAACAGTATCCGTACTTCCAGGGTTGGAATGCGATCGCTCTTGCGACGCTGCAAGACAAGGATCCAACAAACGACCTCACGCCCGAAGGGGCCAAGAGGCTCTGGGAATTTCAGCGGCGCAGGCAGGGAGACATTCAGAAGCCGGACTACACCATCGATCTCGGGTTCGGCGGACCGGTCCCCATGCTGAACGATATGCTCGGGAATCTCCGTTTCTACATTTCCCACGTGAGCGAACGCAGCATGTTTGTTGTTCCTCTGTCGCGCGATGCTTACACTGACAGTCATACCCAAATCAAATTTACGTCGGACATTTCTTCGACGATGAAACTCGTGGTCATGGGCCTTTATGGCGAAGATAATTCCGTTTCGCCGTACGAGTGGACGACCGCACCGACCGGTTACCTCATGCGCAGCCAGGCGGAAGTTGCTGACCTCCTGAGCAGCACCGACGGCATGAACGTGCTCTATATGCCCGACCGGTACAGCCCCAGCTCCGTCTACCGTTACACCGTCGGCGCCACGCTGACACAAATGCTCAGCCCGACGACATTCTACGAACTCGCGCTCCAGCGGAATCAAAGCCGCTACAATACATTCGCTGACCCGCTCAGGGATACGTCAAGAACCATCCAGGTTGTGCCGGGATACTACACCGACCAATCCCCCTATGGTTACTGGGGCTACACATCTGCATCGATTGACGGTGTAATGAGCATGGGTGGGTGGATGAACCTTGGGCGCGATCAGAGCGTGAACGCGACAAACACACTTCGCTTTGCGCTCACAAGTCAGCTCGACAACGCCAACCAGGTGAAGGCCGGTTTTCAGTTCACGTACGACGATCTGAATATCAACTCCGGAACGTACAGTCCTTCGATGCCGTCATGGACACGCAGCATGATTTACCATGTGTTCCCGTATCGGCTTGGAGCGTATGTCCAGGACAAGCTGGAGTTCAACGGCTTCATCGCAAACCTTGGTGTTCGTCTCGACTATTCCAATCCCAATTCCGATATGTACGATTTCACTCCGTACGATGCGCTGTTGGGGCAGGTTGTCGGCAATACGATCGAACAGGTCGCACCCAAGGAAAAAGCGAAATCGCAGATGTACATCAGCCCGCGCGTCGGCATCTCACATCCGATTACGGAGGACTCGAAGCTCTATTTCAACTACGGTCACTTTGTTTCCGAGCCGTCATCATCGAACCGGTTCCGGCTGCAACGGGAGTCAAACGGACTCGTAACATACCTCGGCAATCCGAACATGGCATTCGAAAAAACGGTGTCGTATGAACTGGGATTCGAACAGAACGCGTTCAACATGTTCCTCATCAATCTCGCCGCATACTATAAAGATGTCACCAATCAACCGGGCTGGATCTACTACCAGAACATCAACTCGTCAGTGCATTACTACGCTGCCACAAGCAATAATTATGCTGATATCAGAGGCTTCGAAGTGACACTGACAAAGGTCGGCGGGCCCTGGATCAGCGGTTTCATCAACTATACGTATGATGTCGGTTCGTCGGGCTATTTCAATCTGACGTCATACTATCAGGACGTCAACCAGCAACGTGCGTATCTCCAGATCAACCCCTATCAATCGAAACCGCATCCGCAGCCGTTTGCACGGGCGAATGTCACGTTCAGCACTCCCACGGGATTCGGGCCTTCATTGTTCGGTTCGAAGCCGCTCGAGGGCTGGAGCCTGAATTTCCTTGCCACATGGCAGGCGGGAAGTTACGCGACGTACAATCCATTCTCCACTCCAGGAGTTGTGGACAATGTTCAGTGGAAGGACAATTCCAACGTCGACATCCGGCTCCTCAAGGACTTCCGCTTCAGCAGCTACGATGTTCAGATTTATCTGGATGTCAAGAACGTTTTCAACTTCAAAATCCTGAACTACGCCGGCTTTGCGGATTCGTATGACTATCAGGATTATCTTGCTTCGCTCTGTTTCCCCTGGATGGATGGAGACAAGAAGGGGACTGACAGAATCGGAGACTATCGCCCGAACGGGGTGGCATTTGATCCGCTCGAGCCAAATCCAAACAACGACCCGGCGATCACCGCGCGCAACAACGTCCGGAAAGCAAACAAATCGTATATCGATATGCCAAATGTCACGTCGGTGACATTCCTCAACCCGCGCGATTTCTCATTCGGCATCAGGTTCAGCTTCTGATGAAGTTTTTAACGACTCGACTATAGGAGAATTACGATGTTTGTCAATCGTACACCCAACTATGTATCAGCGGTTGTCGCAGGCATTCTGCTCATGCTTTCATATGCGACGGCACAGGTTCCGGAAACGGACAAACGCTACGTGCGTGTGGGCACGCTCCAGACCAAGATCAACGCTTATGGCTCAGAACGCGCCTACAACGAGATCTACTACGAAGGACTGCAGTGGCCCGCCGACTATCTATATACCGACAACTCCGTCATCGAGCGACAGCATTTTGGCTGCCAGGATTTCACGGATGCTCAACACCAGCACTGGGACTATTACTGCGTTCAGTTCTCGCAAGCGATGGCCAGGGTTTCGACCTATCCCGTCGTCCACAAGCAGATATCGAAGTTCGATCTCCCCGCCGTCTATGTCGATGGAACGGATATCAACGCGCCCTACAGAGGGGATATTGACGAAATCGATCCGAATCTCATCAGTGACAGGATGGTGTACAATGTTGTCAATACCACGATGGGCGTGACGTTGACCCGAAGAATATTCGCGTTCAGTCAGCAGTACCACGACAACTACTACATCAAAGAATACACGTTCAAGAACACCGGCTTCGTTGACTATTCATCGAATAAGGTTCTCAATGCGACTGTCAAGGGGTTCCGTTTCGGAATGGGTATCCGATATGCCGTGAGCCGCGAAGGCGCATTCAGCATCGGTGATGGTCAGGATTGGGGAAAACACAGTTGGGTCACAAAGCGCGGCGAAGACTATGCTGCGCATGCCAATGACAAGCTGACAGAAGCAAGTCCCATTCCTCAGTGGCTTCGTGCCGGGTACTCGTGGGCTGGACAGGCAAGTGTCAATTCATTCGACAATATCGGTGGTCCCTATGTCACTGGAACCGGCAGGTTCCGCGCACCGCAGTTCGCAGGCCACGTTGTCCTGCACGTTGACAAGAGCACAAAGGACAAGGCCGATGATCCGACTCAACCCCCTACACTCGGCTGGCACGCAGGCGACACCTGGCCCTCAGGTCTCGGCGACATGACGCAGGGATCTGCTCCGGCTCAGGCTGATATGTACAGAATGCTGAGCGGTGTTCCCTACAAAGGGCTGGGGCATCCCACACAGCGGATGGATGAGGTATACATGAAATCCAATCCGGATCCTGAAAGCGTCCACGGTGATGTCGGCGGCACAAATATCTGGATGACATTTGGACCATGGGACATCGCCCCGGGCGACAGTATTGTCCTCGTACTTGCGGAAGGCATCTCCGGGCTGACTCACGAGAAGTGCGACACGCTTGGATGGAGATATATGCAGGCATATCGAAATTCATCCGACAAGGGTCCTTTCGTGTTGCCCGATGGTTCAACGACGACCGACAAGGACGTTTACAAGGACACCTGGATCTACACTGGCAGAGATTCGATCATGAAGACCTTCAGCCGTGCGAAGAGAAACTATGATCTCGGTTATCAGATTCCTCAGGCTCCCCTTCCACCGCCGCTGTTCACTGTGGCATCGGGCGGCGACCGGATCAGCCTTTCCTGGGATCCCAGTCCATCCAAGACCAACTCCGCTTTTGGTGGTTACATCATTTGTCGCGCCACAGGAAAGCCCGATACGACGTACCAGCGCATCGCCACACTCGGCCCCACGGCGACTTCATTCGATGATGTGACAGCGCAACGCGGGTTCTCGTACTACTACTACATATCGGCTTTCTTCGATGGCAGCAACAACACTTCCAACGGTGCGAATCCGACCGGACAGTTGGTCAGCAGCCGGTTCTACACGAAAACAAATCAGCCCGCGTACCTCCGCAGGATAGCGGGACAGAGTCTTTCGGATATCCGCATCGTGCCGAACCCGTACAACATCGCTTCTCCCGGCATGCAATATCCCGGAGAGCCGGACAAGATCATGTTTCTGAATATCCCCGGCCATTGCCTCATCAAAATCTATACGGAGAACGGCGACCTCATCAACACGATCGCCCACGAGAATGGGAGCGGAGACGAGCCGTGGAACTCCATCACATCGTCCCGTCAGGTGGTTGTAAGCGGGGTGTACATCGTTCACTTCACCGTGACGGCAGATTACGTCGATCCGGTATCGGGCGCATTGAAGTACGCGAAGGGCGAAACTTCCATTCAGAAGATGATCATTATTCGCTGATCTGAAGCACATTGATAAGAGACAAAAACGCCCCCGCTTGGGGGCGTTTGCTTTTCATGGCCTTCACAGTGAAATTAACAGACCCGAGCGAGCGGCGAAATTACGGCAATGAGCGGAGGTGGCTCAGTCACGGGAGCTTAAATTCTGGACGTCTTTCACCCCACACATCTTAAGCCTGTCCGGAATTTTCGGCACGTGAGTTGGACGGATGTCCGCGCGTTTAGTATCGGGACGATCTTTCTTTTGAGGGCGTCCACAAAGCGCCGTTGTCATTTCGATCCCGATTCATCGGGAGAGAAATCTTTCTTCTTGTTCAGATTTCTCAGTCGCGGGGCTCCTTCGAAATGACAAATGTAGCTTGTGGGTCAGCCACACATGTCTCGCAGCTGTGATGCAGCCAACGGTGTAGTCTATTCACATTCTGGACCCCTGCTTTCGCAAAGATGACTTGTTTCTCTTAGGATATGCTTCTGAATCCCTACTTCGCCCCAAGAGCTTTCGCCGTCTTCTCAACATCCGCGGGATCAACCCACAGAATCGCACCGTAGCTCCTTCCGGCTACCACAGCCTCCGTTGCAACGATATTGACGCCGGCTTTAGAAATGGCATCCAGATCAGCCTGGAGCGCTCCGGTCTTGTCAACGCCGCTCAGGTAAAACGCCGTCCCTTCCTCTAACAGAACTCCTGCGGCCTTCCACGCCGTTCGCAGTTTGTCTGGGCTCTTTGCAACCACCAGAAGTTCGCCGTGCGTCCCCTGACCGATCCCTTTGAGGCTGAGCAGGCCAAGATCCTTCGCCTTCAAATCTTTGGCGAAATTGCACAACTCTCCCGGCTTGTCTTCGAGCTTCGCCTTGAAATAGACGACACGCTTTGCTGTTCCCATATGATCCTCCGGTCATCTTGATGATTAAGCGGTTGATGAGTGGTACAGTGTTTAGATCGTTGACTGGTTCATGTAATACTCTCTGGATTCGACAATCGAATCGAGCATCAGTTGGATCATGACATCACTGCTCTCACGTACCTTCTGAAAGCAAAAACCTCCTTCATCGCATCTGCGATTCCGGAGGCTCGTCACAATCCGTTCCCTCTTGAAGCCTTCCCCGGCTTCAGCACGCGATTATAGTACTGCGTTTCCCTGCGAGTGTCAAGCGGCCTGAAGGATTGTCACATTCGAGAGGACCTCTTCTCCACCGTCACCGCGGATCAGAGAGAGCAGTTTGAGGCTGAGTCGCTACCTGTGATGCGCTCCTCCAAATACAAAACCCCGTCCCTCTTTTCAGAGAGACGGGGTTCGTTGTTACTGCTTCGAAGATCCGATTAGACTACGGAGACGTTCGATGCCTGGAGGCCTTTGGGGCCTTTTTCGACATCAAATTCAACCGTGTCACCCTCGTTCAGGCTCTTGTACCCGGCGCTTGTGATCGCCTTAAAGTGAACGAATACATCTTCGCCACTAGCACGTGAAATGAACCCAAAACCCTTCGCTGCGTTGAACCATTTGACTGTTCCTTTTTCCATGGAACACGTCCTTTCTTATTATTTTTACAACCCGACTCAACCGTCGGGCAAGGTGTACGCCGAACATACGGACCTGAAAACTACTCCTTACTCCTGGGGTGTAAACCCGGGAGCTTCATCTGATTAACGGCGTTCGACCTTGGAAGGTGTTCGTGCGGTTCGTCAGCGGTTCCGCTTTTCACAACCACTCGTGCTGACATAGTCGTGAACGCGGGAGGTTCCGGGAAACGTGCTCATCTTACACAATAAGTGCCGACAAGCTCTCCCGAAAGAGAATAGACGGTGTACTGTTGTTTGTCATAGATAAGATACGCAAATCCTCCATCACTTCATAGCACAATCTGAACATAATCACAGCCGGGCGTGAGACCGTCGCCCTTCTCATAAAACCCTGACCTGCGTGCTCTGGCGGGGAGGCTCCACATCAAAACGTCTGCTTTCGGGTCAGGTGATACGGTGCCTTTGGGTCCTTCTCCATTTCGCCATTTAGGAGAACGGAGAGGAAACGGAAGCCATGCACGCATTCGAACAACCAGAGCTCGACCCACTTCAGCGGGTTCCATAGATGGAGATACCACCTCCTCCAGGTCCGCTCTACGGAGAGTCTCGTAAATGCATCGGCAAACGGATTTCGCTTCTTGAACCAGAGTTGCACGCGGGAGGGAACTTTGATCTCGGGCATATCGACGGAAAGCTTTCTATAAAATGCCGAGAGTTCGCGTGTGCTGAGATCCCGCCAATCGACAATGTTTTGCTTCTTTTTTGCGACCATCTCGTGCAGCGCTTCTTCGATACCGCTCTTTTGGCGGCTCCGAAGCCAGACTTCCTCCAACTGGAAGAACAGTTTCACCAAACCCCACACCCGGACTGTTAGTACTTTTGTGCGATTCAACCAGAACGGAACGGCCGCTTCTTGCGGAAATCCTGCCCGGCGATCGTTGCGCCGGCGGACGGTCCAGAATCCGCAATTCATGGGATTCAGTCCTTCGATGCGCGAGGAGTAAAGATACCACGCAAAAAAGGAGAGCCTCTCACGATAGGCAAAGTGGTCCCGCTTCCACAGCCGAAGGACATTAATCATGTGCTCAGTGGAGTAAAACTGCTCCCATGCGTCCTTGTATGCCTGCATGAGCTCGTCACACGTCATGCGCTCCGGCTTCACGGCGACGTGGGCCGAATCATAGGTATTGAGATCTTCGTGCATCCATCGTTTCTCCTTCCACCATCGCTGGTGATCTCTTGACCCCGGGAGGGGTGAGAGAATGTAGAAGGAAGCCGAATCGAACATCATCCGCTGGAGTTCGGCAATATCTTCCTTGAGACTCTCCGGCGTGTCGAAAGGCAATCCAAGAATATACCCTGCATGGCAGGTAATGCCGAGCGAGTGGCAGTGATCAATGAGGTTTTTGTATTCGGAAACCTGGTTCTGATACTTATCCTGAGAATGGAGATTCTCCCGGTTCACACTCTCCACGCCGAAAAACACCTGATTACACCCTGCGCGGGCCGCAAGTTCGAAGAAATCTCCTCCGGGCATCTTCCTCGCCGCAAGATCGCTCTGCATCATAAATGTGAATGGAACGTCCTCTTCTTCGCGCAGGCGGATCAACCCGGCAAACAGTTCCCGCCATCGCGGGTTTCGCGCGGTGTTGTCGTCTGTGAAGAAGGAATGGGACACGCCTGCATCGCGATAGCTCTGCCTCACAAAGTCGACCACCTGTTTCGGCTCCCGGCACCGCATGGTCCTTCCCTGCACGTTGATGATCGTGCAGAAATCACAGGTAAACACGCAACCTCGGCCCGTGTCAATGGTGGTAAATCGCGATGAGAAGTTTTCGAATTCATCCTTGGTGATGTGCGGAAGGGGAACATTGAGCAGGTTCGGAGTGGGGTTCAGAAGATTGTAAAGCGGCAGCTGCCGTCCCCGGAGTACATCTTCGACGATCGCAGTCAATCGCCCCTCCTCCACCTCTCCAGCCACAAGAGTAATTCCCATCGACATTGCCTTCCTGAGATCGGCTGTCACGCCAATCATGGCGACCATGCCGCTCACATGAAAACCGCCGATGAGCACCGGAATGTCATGCGCCCGGAATTTCGCAGCAATATCCAGAGCACGGGGGTACTGGTTCGATTGCACGCCGACAAGCATGACAATCGACTTTGTACCGAAGACCTGTGACTGATCTATGATTTCTTTGTACGGTATCCACTCAATCGCTTCATCAATCTTTCGAAGTGTCAGCGACACTCCCTTCATGAAGGGGGCGTTGACGAAGTCGTTCACGAGCGTGCCGATTTGCGTTAGCGTGTTGCTGCGTATGACGCCGATTTTTGTTTTAATCGGGTACCCATCGTCCGTATAGTTCGTTGCCCGAATGAGCGTAACGTCCAGTTCCTGAACTCCATATTCTTTCAGAGTTCGGGAATCGGACGGACTGTCGTGGACCTGCTTCGCCTCGTTTCCTTCGATGAGCGCTTGCATGGATAATCCTTTTGAGAGTTGGGGGGAGAGCAATAAGCGACGTTCGTCCTATGGTGCGACAACATTCCTCTAGTGATTTTCAATCAGTCAGCAGACTTGATGTTGAGTGCGTAGTGGCAAGGTCACGCACCCACAACGAGTTCATGGAGAAAGGCGTAAACGTGGTTTCGGTGCTAGGACCGCTCCAGCGCGCTTCTTGCTTTGGGTCCGCTTCACTTGAAATGCCGAATCAACTTCTACAACTTCGCCCTCAGGACCGTAGTGAACCATTCGGCCTGTCGTATCATAGCGATGAAATGAGAGATTTCTGATGTAGGTGTCTTGGTCGTGTGCTTTTGTCGCTGTGTGTATTTCCCCGCGAATGAAAGACCACAACCGAAAGATCGGCGATAAGTTCATACGAAGATTTCAATGAATGTGAATGAGTGACAGATGAAACTGCAGCAATCCGGTCAGAGAGACTGAGGGCAAAGCAGCGCCTTCAGACCCCTCCACCGCTTTCTCCCCCATCATCCTGCCCACCGGATCCTTCGTTCAGATCCGTCGGTTTTGTGGACCTGTTTCCCGGCTGCTGGATTCGTTGATTCATCGAGGTTGTCTCATCGCGTTGGCCGATGGACTTCAGCCCGTACAACCACTTCACGAAATCCTGTTCAGGATCTTGGAAGGGGGGTGAACTGCCCCTGTGGTTTGCCTGAGTATTGTCGTTCTTCATGATCATACTCCCTGCATGAATGTGAAATCCTTCCCTCGAATTGCCCCGGTCCGAACTCATCGGAACACCTCTTCAGCCGCCCCAAGCAGATCATTTTCCTTTTCTGGGCGATCCCTTTTGTTTCCGTTGACGTTTGTCAGACTGTTTTCTTCTGCTCAATTCTTTGTGCAACTCCATCAATTTGCTATTGGCTTCTTTGAGCTTTTTGACGATGATCTTGTACTCATTCACACGATGCCGGGCTTCCTCCTTGGCAATCCCGTATTTTTCTTGAAGCTTTCCAACAAGATCTTCATACTTGCCCAGGATCGCCGACAATTCGTCGTTCATTACTCTTCCCCAATGATAAACGGCTTTTCCTCTTTGCTGTTTCCATTGCCCCTCCAGACGATCCCAGTTCACGGTGTCTCCTCCTTGTCATCCAAATAATTCCGCAGAAGTGCTCGTCTGCGCATGCTTCTTTGATCGGCACACGTTCATGCCTTCTTCGATCGCTTGTTCAAGAGAGGATATGCCATTCCCCTTCAAGCACGAGATTCTCCTCTCCGAACCCGTCAAAATATTACTGATGATTCTGTAAATTGGGAATAGCTCAAAAGGATGAAAAAGGGATTAATACCTCACAGAGGGAGTTTTGAGGCTCTTGAATGGGACGTGGATTTACACGAAAGCCCTACGATGGGGACCTTTTGGGGATGTATCCATTATTTCTGGCGTAAGCGAAGAGTTTTTTCTTCAAGAGTTTCCTGCCCCTGTGCAAACGGGAACGTACGGTACCCATGGGACAACCGACAGTCTTTGCGATTTCTTCATAGCTGAGTCCCTCAACATCACAGAGAAAAATGACATCCCTGAACGTATTCTTCATCGATTCGATGGAGCGAACAATCTCATCTTCGAATATGTCGTTGTACGTATTTGTCAGCGTGTGCTTGCCGGCGAACGATGCTTCCAATGTCATGTCATAGGGCAAATGATTTTCTTCGTAGGACACTTTTGCCGGTTCGTTCTTCACTTTCCTGTAGCGGTTGATGTGCGAATTCTTCATGATGCGATAGAGCCACGCCTTGATGTTCGTACCTTTTTCAAAGCGACCCCAGAATCTATACGCTTTGAGATAGGTATCTTGCAGGAGATCTTTCGCATTCTCGGAGTTCATCGTCAGATGCATTGCGTAGTTCTGCAGAACATCCATGTGTGGGAGTGCTGCCTGTTCGAAATCATCGTGATTCGTCACAACGCGTGTTTCCTCCTTTCCTCAATTGCAGGGTCCGGTACGTGCGTTACACGTTGTTTCCCTTATCCCTGAAATCCGTCAGATTTCGGAAAGGGATCACTCCCTCTGACAGACCGAGAAACATGCCGATGATTCTGTTAAACAGGAATAGCTCAAAAGGATGAAAAAGGAATTAATCCCTCACCACCACCGACACTGAGGCAAACGTTGGATCAGGTCCATTCCACGCTCGGGGGACTCCAGGAAGTCGAATGTCTTTACTCGAAGCAAGGTCAGATCGCAGGAGCATGAACGGCAACGACGGGGTGATCAGGGATCATGAGAAAATTACTGAGTCGCGTGAGAAGAGAGGTTCAGCGGGAATTCGTGCCGCTTCCCCACAAGTAGTCCCTGAAGGGGCCTTTGGGGATCTTTGGAGAGAAAGCAATATTGCGTTTAGAGATGGGGTTTGCTGTTGGAAGCAGGCACTAACACGTCATCGAACAAGGGGAAGAGAGGGCGTCGCCAAGAGCTCTTGTGAATAGGCGCACTAGGAATTGTCTTCGTGGACAAAATTTGCAAGTTGAAGACGACTATGCAGCGCTAACTTTTCCATGATGTTATGAACGTGGCTTTTTACTGTGTGGGTCGCGATGTTGAGCCGCTGAGCAATCTCCTTGTTACTCAGACCGTCGGCAATCAGGACGATGATTTCGCGCTCGCGTTTCGTCATTTTCACTGCACTAGCGATCTTTCCTTTGCCATTCTTGAGAGCGAGGCTAACGACGTGAGTGAAAAGTGAATCCGTCAACGATGGTGGAAGGACTTTTTCCCCTTGCGTCACAGATCGTATGGTCTGAAGAAACTCTTTCACCGTTGCGTCTTTCAGGATGAAACCTGATGCGCCTGCCGACACGAACTCAAGGATGTCCGATTGTGATGGAACAAATCCCATCCCGATCACTTTCGCTTCAGGAAGGTTCTTCCTTGCCGATTCGACGACAGACAGCTCGTTGAGATTTTTCAGGCCCACGTCGAGAAGAATGACATGAGGTTTTGACTCGCGCGCTTTGAGGAGGACGTTATTACCGCTTCCTATGGTGGCCACAACGCGCATATCCGACTGTTCATTGAGCATGACGGTTAGGCCATCGCGCAATACACGATTGTCTTCAATGATAAGTATTCGGATTTTCTTCATTTTTCGGGTGCGCCTAGGTCAGATACTCCCAACAGCGAACACAATTTAAGAGATTAATCTTGTTTTGTCAATTGAGGATTGGAGAAAGCGGAGGATGGCTTGCAGCGAGGAAGGACGTGGGCAATCATTGAGACGGAAAAGCTCGTATCCTTTTTTTGGGGGGCCAGGTCAGGGGGAGCGATTCGGCAGACTACATCTGACTGAACCAGTTTCGAAGGCTCCGGGGCAATTAGACGAAACGACTGGAGAAGATGGGGTAGAAGAGCAGACGATGAGCGTCAATACGTGTCACAATGAGAATTCCGCTTGTGTGACAAGCGACACTATTTGGGGGATGGCGAGTGAAACTCCTGCCTTACCTTGGCCCCTTCATCAGAGAAAGGATAATCCATGTGAACGAGAAAAATCCTGCAACTCCCTGAGGGACTCCTCACAATTTGAGATCCAACCCGAGCATCAGAGCTCCGGTCACGCTGTGCGTGGCTTGACGCTCCGTAGAATAGAAATGAATAGGGGCAGCATGGTAGTAACTGACCATCACGTCCTTATTCTCAACATCATCAAAACCGTAATCGAATCGAAAGCGAGCGGAAAGCACCAATTGAGACGAAATGTTGTACGCTGCACCGATTGCCAGGACTCCGTTGATCGTGACGGTCTTGTACAGATCTTTCGGATTAACCGTACTGTTCGGATAATCGAGATCCTCATGATTCACTTCCTGAGCAACACCCTCGAGAACGTTGAACTGTGGTCCCGCCAACAGCGTAAAAAAGAGCGGCTTGGTGTTATCAGAAGTGATTGACACCATAACCGGCAGTTTGATATAGTTCAATTCAGCCAGAGCCACATAATCTCTCACGATCAGAGTATTGTTGAGGGATATCTGGGTGCTAACGACCGAGCTATACGTCGCTGCATCGGAAGGGCGGCCGGTGAAATACCCATTGAATGCCTGTCCTTCCCTTGAGAACAGGAGATCTGCCGCCAGACCGAAATGATGACTGATATTGTAGACAACTCCTGCGCCAAAAGAGAGATATCCGAAATGACTCGCCAATTTGAGTTCATCGCCCGCAGCATTGTCGTTCCTGTTTATCAAACCCGTGAATTCAGGATTGTACCGCAAGCCGATCTCAACCTGTTGCGCATGCAGGTTCAACGCACACACGAAAAGGAGCGCGACAATGGAGAGGCAAACGGTGCTTTTGTTTTTTGATTTTTTCATTTCGAATGTCCGTCCCGGTGTAGTGAAAGTGATCACCGCAATTGTTTTCCTGACAAAAGCATAACGAACTCATTCCCTCTATCTCACAAATTGCAGCTGTCTGTCAAAACGTAAAGCCCGCCTGTGCAACAAAGAGGAGGCGCCCTTTTCTTCCAATCGGCAAAAACGGGTCTATTTCCAGACCAAAGTTTATTTTTTTGGTGAAACCGATATTAACTATTCGTATCATCTCCGCCATATCCAGAAACATCGACAGGGCAAATCCGCCCCGACCGGTTCCAACATCCACCGGTGAATTCACGCCGAACATTCCTATCCCCCCGCTGACAGGGAATCGATTTCCTGATCCCGGATCAACATAATAGAACCGTACCATCGCGCTGGAGTTGCCATATTCAACCGAGTCCTGGGCTCGCGTATCGAACAACACCTTAGGGACGGCGAGTGCAAACCCCACTTCGATGATTGAACCTTTCACCCGATAATATTGTGTCATGCTGTTGGAGCGATCCACTGCACCGATCTTGATGGTGTAATCGGGTTCGATATGGATACCGAGAATAGCCCAATCAGGCAGTGAATCTACCGGCACCAGCACTTGTTCAAGTTCTTCCGGACGGATGTTGGCATACGGACCATAGGCGGTGCGATACTGAATGAACATTGCGCGATCTTTGTTCCGATCGCCATGACTTCGAAACGTTACCACACGTCGTTCATACGATGAAGCCGCCACGCCATCCCTTAACAGTACCGTTGTTGTTATTCTCACGAACTGAGGTCCCATGTAGGACCGAATGCTATCGCGTTGAAAATGCACCGCGAGATTTCGAATCTGCTCGCGATCCAGTGTCACTGCCGTCCGGATGTCGCTGCTTCCGGCTTCGGGAACAATCGTGACATATCGAGTGAGCTGTTCGACGTCCTGGTACTCTTCCACCGTTACAACACAATCTGTCACATACCAAAATCGCCGTCCCATGGCGTCCGTGACGCGAAGCCTGATGGGATACAATCCCGGTGTTACATTCTTCGGAATGACGGTAACGTATCTCAGTCGTCCAACGGTTTTGAACGTTGTTCCTTCGATAAGCAGAATCGGAGTAATGATTCCGGCTGGCGCGGTATTGTCGTTCCTGCTAATGACAAAGAGAACCGTGTCACCAGGAAAGTAGATCGACTTGTCAACGGAGACATCGATCCTCTCATCCTCGTCCGTAGACTGGATGAGTACCGAAGTTTTTGATTGTGCACAGGTGCTGAGTATTCCGAAAACACAAAGCAGAATGCACTCAATGATTCTTGATTTCAACATTTTGTCTCTTTGCCGATCATTATAACTTTCTCACTCGGAGTATCGCCTAACTCTCCCCGCCTTTGCTCCTGCTGACTTAGTGCTTCACATCCTTCACTGCCTTTTCAGGAAAACCAGACGTCGTCGTGTGAGTGCCAAGCAGTCCTTTTTCACTGTAAGCGCCAACAGAGTTACCCTGTGGGCCAAACGGCCGAGGCGCTTGCGGGACACTGCCCGTCTGGTTCACCGTTACGGTAATCACGTCCTGGTCCGTGTTGCCCCCCACGCCCATCACTTTCACGTTGATTCTGTGGTCACCGTCGGAAACTTTCGTCGCGTCAAAGTGTGCGCTCCACATTTGTGTCTGACCGATGCGATCCATCGGCACTGCCTGCCCACCGTCGATCTGCATGATCGCCGAAGTGATACCTTTGTCATCCCAGACCTTTGCACGAATATCTACTGTATCCTTGATGACTTGTGAACCACCGATCATTAGCAATTTGTCCGCCGGGTAAGTGATCATCACAAACGGCCAACTCCCTATCTCCTTGAACTTCCAACTGACCACACCGTTATCGAGGTTGCTGACTGAAAATCCTACGGGCCCTTCGCTCACGAGGCCGGTTGAGCGCGTGGTAGCATAGATCGTGTATCCGTCGTTACACACATCGTTAAAGTGCGTGTATCCAGCTTCCACCATGATCACCTTGTCCCGCCGGATCACGTCCTGCAATTCCGATACCTGGGTGTAGCTGTGCATGAAGATCACACTCTTGAGTCCGGCCTTCGCCGCCAGATCCAAATCGTTGATGAGCCACGAGTTTTGAGCGTCGCTGATGCCGCTCATCACATCCAGAAACACGAAGTGGTACCTATCTGCTGAAAAGCTCTGGTAGTTCACAGGCTCCAAATATTTGTTGTAAAGGACGGTCCCACCTTTGTGATCGCGACCACCCAGAATGGCGTACAATGGCACCTGCAGTTCGTCCGTCGCTTGCTTGATGAGCTTGTATTCGCTCTCCGTATTGTCATAAGCGTTGTCGCCCGGCAGGAGAGCAAAATTGACGCCGTTCTTGAGATAACGATTCACGCAATTGATAATACTCTTGAAATCGGTGTAATTCTGCTGATTTTCCGTGGTGATAAGCAAGTCACCGAAGTGAATCCAGCTAACCACTCCAGGATTAAGGATCGTCGTGGTAGCATTGAGAGAGCCGGGATTGACCGGGGTTGACCCCGATGCGGTTGACAATTGGGCGGTCGATGTGAAGGTGACAAACAAAGCGGCCACCATCGCGACGAACGCAAGGGTACACACTGCTTTCGGTTTCATTCTCCTACCTCCTGTTTTCATTTAGATGTCTCGTCTCTTCGGCATTCGTCATGATCATTATCTCCGGCACGGTGGTCTCGCTTGTTTGTGAATCAGTCGAGTCAATGCACAGAGTTGGAGCTCCTTGTTTAACCTATTTTCCGGAAATCGATGTATCCCCGATCAACATCTGTGTGCTGCAATTGTACGCGGAGCTGGTGACCGACATCGAGGCCTTCAAAGCCACTCACGAGTTTCCCTTCAACGGGCGGCTGCAGAAGACGGACCCATGTCCCTTTGACAGATGCGCCAGTGACGATCGCATCGAACTGTTCTCCAATTCTCGTTTGCAGCAGAATGGCAGCGGCGGATTTTGTGACCTGCCGTTCGACCTTTTTCGCCGCATCCTCATTCTCTGTGCAGTGTTTTGCGAGCGCCGTCAATTCATCGGTCGTATAGGGCATCGGACTGCCAGCCATCGCAGCATTCAGTAGCCGCTGCGTGATCAAGTCGGGATACCGGCGGTTCGGTGCTGTGGAGTGAGCATAGTCCTTGACCGCAAGACCGAAGTGTCCGGCAGAACTCCCGCCCGGAAGTTCAACCACATATTCGCCGGCACCTAACAGTTTAATGACACTGAGAGAAAGATCGGGAAAGCGGAGAGGATCGGCAGCTTTTCTCGCTATCAGAAATTCATCCAGCGCCTTTGAATCGGGTTCTTGAGGAAGTTTGAAACCCTGCTCTGCGGCAAGCGCGACGATTCGATCCCAGCGTTTTGGTGTCCGCACAACTCGCCGAAGCGACGGTAATTTCTTGCCGGCGAGGTATCGTGCCGTCACGCCATTTGCCGAGATCATGAAGTCCTCGATAATATCTTTGGCCTCGTTCCTTTTTTCGGCTTTGAGGTCTTTGATCTCGTCTCCGTCGAAGACAGGGTTGGCCTCGATTGTTTCGAGATCAAGCGCACCGTGCTGGTGCCGCAGGGATTTCAGCTTTTGGGCTACGCGATCCTGCTGTCGGAGATTCTCCTCGAGGCCCTTGACGATGCCGATTTCCTGAGGCATCGGCCCGGTGCCTTCCAACCAGTCGGCAACGCTGTTGTAGGCAAGCTTGGCATGATTCCGAACCGTCGCTCTGTAAATATCTGAGCTTTGAAGCGACCCATTGCCGGCCATGACCATCTCAACGACGAGGGCAAGCCGATCTGATTCTAGGTTGAGCGAAGTGAGATCGGTCGAGAGCTTTTCTGGCAGCATCGGAAATATTTGGGCGGCGGTATAGACCGAGGTCGTGTTGTGCCTCGCATGATCGTCCAGGGCCGATCGATTCTTGACGACAGCTTCGACGTCGGCTACAGCAACAAGGACTTTTACGGCCCCATCGGGCATGGCTTCGGCCACGCTCAGTTGGTCCAGATCTCGCGAATCATCATTATCGATGGAGCACCATACAAGATTTCTCAAATCACGCGTCGAGGTCTCAGCGTTGGTGGCGGCCTCATGAATTCCGTTCAACTCGTTCATGGCCTGAGCGGAAAAATCCGGAAGCAGCCCTCTTTCTATCATCGCCCGACGGGCAATTCTCTGCAGGATGGAACGGTGTTGTTTGTCTTCTGTATTGGTCACGCTCGTGCTCATAGAGATTTCCAGTCCTTATAGTTTCTTGATGATTTCGATTTGCTATGCCAACATGGTTCCGTGGTGTCGTGTTACGAGCTTCTGTGGTTTATCACACAAGCAGGAGAACACCCGAGCTGCATCCGTGCTGCTCGTGCCACTTCTCATAAGAGACCTTGTATTCAGTAAGGCACTAGTTGCTATCATTGAAGAGATCCTTCATGCTCTTTCCTATGCCATCCATATCCTGACTGAAGTCTGTCTTGAACTGTACCCAGTTGCCTCTTCCCTCGTCCTTATAACCTTCTAACTTCTTCCTGAGTTCGCGGTTTTTCTGTTCCAACGCTGCTAGATCTTCATTGTATTTTGCCTTGGTGTCTGCACCGGCAATCTCCATTTTCTCCTTGAATGCATCAATCCTCTTTTCATTCGCCTCGATGATCCGTCCAGACTCGTTCCTGAATGACTGCCATTCCGTTCGATATGCACCTCGATCGTCTCTTAGCTCTTGCCTTGTATTGGCAGCGCTTTGTTCAGACGTTGCTGCGCAACCCGAAATGGATGTTCCCGCGATGAATCCTGTGACAACAAGCGCGGCAAAAGTATTGTTCACGATTTTCTCATCTGAGTCGTGAGGAAGTGCATTGATCTTTGTGGCCAATAGGAACCCAGTCGTTGCTCCTGTCGCTAGCATTCTCACTCACAATCCAAGAACATCCCTCACTCCGGTTCGAAGTGCGAACCAATCATATTGGAAGAACGGGTCATCCCGTAGTTGCAGATAATTCACAGCGCCGATCTTCATTGATCCCGGCACATTGTTTTTGCGGATCGTGAGGACATTGGCAATGAACGAAGTGATGGCGTTGGACAATCCCTTTTCGCTTCCGGTCTCCTTGTCAATCGCGCCAAGCGTCAGGTCTCGGTAAACACCCTGTACGGTGCCGCTGGCGAGCCCTGAGACGACACTGATCTCGTATGTTGCCTTTTCAAGGACACCCGACTTGATACGGACATGATCGGATACTTCAAGAAATGAATTGAGCGCACTGAGATTCATTCCACTCAGGGAGCCCGAGTATCGGAATGAGCACTCCTTCGATGCGACAGGAATCGTTATGTTCAGCTTCATCATACCGGCCTTCACAAACTTTGTTTGTGCGTGGATAACAACTGCGGATCCACGAGGGCCATGATTAGCAATTCCTTCCGCCAACACCTGCATGCTATCAAACGTCACAACGGCCGGCTTTGCGCCCACTGCAAACCTCTCAGCGTACTGCAGCCGTCCGTCTATGATGCTCAGGCGATCGACCTGCAGGTTTCCTTTTATGGAAGAAAGAATCTCGTTTGGCATAAGGAGACCGGAAGTATCTCTGCTGTCGGGCTTGTCCTGGTTCAGCAGAATGTCGAGGGACGCACCGTCGATTTGAACGGAGCGGGCACGGTAGTTCTTCCCGTGCAGCAATTCGAGACATGCCAATCCCATGACCCTGGCCTGCGGGACAAGGAGGCGCAACCGGTTATTTCTGAATTTGCTTCGTGCAAAGAACTGTTCATCATCGCCCAGAGGTTGAAGCTTCACGGCTTCAACGACCACCTCGGAATCCCGCGCGGATACACTCAGTCGTTTGAACCGAAGTTCATAGTGCGACGGCGGGAAGGTCAGCACAACATCATGTGCAATCACGACCGACTTGACAAAGTCACCGGGTGCAAGACTCCCTCCCCAGAGAAGGTGCATCCAGCTGATCCCGCTTACAGAGAACGAACCCACATTGCTTGAGAGTGTACTATCGGCTGAACGCACCTCACCGCCCTCAAATCCAAAGCGATTCTGGAAAACGCTGTAGTTCATTGCAGAGAGGCGAATCGAGTACGCGGGATACGCCTCAGCAAGAGCCTTTGTAATTTGGGGTTTGATGAACCAGTTTACCAGAGGATCAGGGAACAGCACACAGACAAGGAAAAGTGCTCCGGCGACAAAGCCCGCATACGCCGCTATCTTCAGCGGCGATCGTTTTCGTCGGTTCGTCGGTGGATGCTCATTGTTCATATCTTCCGTCACTCTGCTTTCTCTCTTACGATCGCAATGCATGTTCTTTTCCGAAGAACTTGGAGAAAGAACCCGGACTGCAAAAATCAAATCAAACTCACGAAGGCAGCAAGCCCAGATAACACGATCAATGCGCCTGAAATCCTGTTGACCCATCTGAGCCCGCCTGCGTCCAGCTTCTTTCTGAAGAGGGTGACAACCCAACCAAGAGTCAGAAACCAAAGAGCCGAACCTGAAAATACTCCGATAACAAGTATACACGCTGAAATGAAAAAAAGCTCATGTCCCAACCCAAAAGCAGCGAACACGGCAACAAAAGCAAAGATGGTCAATGGATTGGTAAGTGCGAGGAAGAAGGCGGAAACGTACGATCCCCAAAATCCCTTTTTGTCGAACGGGACGATGGCATCCTTGCGCTTGGCACGAAACGTCCTTATTCCAAGGAACACGAGCAGTCCCCCTCCAGCCAGACTCAGCCAAAAATGCTGACCGGCGATCAAATTCGAGACGAACGTGAGACCGAACGCAGCCAACCCGCCGTACAGCGAATCTGCGGTCGCCGCCCCAAAGCCGATGATCAAGCCGCGCGAGTGTCCCTCAGCCAGTGTCTTGCGAATGCACATGATTCCTATCGGGCCGATGGGCACCGCCATCGCAAATCCAATAATCAGCCCCTTGAGGAAAAAAATCGGTTCCATACTAGAATGTTCCGATTCAAATTGAGTTACACGATTCACACATTTCTATTTCAAAAACTCCGGTTGCCATTTCATCGTTATCCCTGTGGCTTCGGATGAAGAATACAATCCGAATGAGATGTTTTTGTCCTGGAAACGATGCAGTTCGGGAATAAGTATGCCGCACAGCGCCCCTACTCCGATGCCAACCATGATATCGGAAGGAAAATGCTGGAGCGCTCTCACTCTAAAATATCCCAAAATAAGAGGAGGAATGGTCGCGGCTCCATACAAAAGATACTTGTTGTCCCCTATTTCAGGATGGTAATCACTGTAGACTTTCACCAAAAAGAACGTGGAAGCCGCGACAACGGCGACATGGCCGCTGTAAAACGAATTCCGGTTATTGCCTGTTTGTCTCTGGGCATTCGTAAGTTGATCATAGTAAGCCGCTGGACGGATTCTGTTTTGGAACGTAGGCCCGAGAGGACTCCATTCATAAATATTCGGTGTGATAGACATGGTTTCCATATACATGAGGAGCACGTCAGACCAATCCTGCCTGATCCGTTTATCAAACAGAAGCAAAACCGGAAGAACGACACTCGTCGCAACGGTGTAATCTGAATAATTGGCGAAGGAATTGAAGTTGGAGACGTCTTGCCTCAACGCCCAGCTATCGATACCGTTGATAATACCTCTGTTCAACGCCTGTAGTTCCAAAAGAGATACCTCTTCTTTGCCCAACACCCTTGTCACACCCAGGTAATTTGTCGTTAATCCAACGCCGATGATAGTCCCTGTCACCCAATAATTGATGTGATAGGGATGAAACGAAGAATCATTTGCAGGCTGGGGATACGCGAGTTGGGCTACACAGATGCCCAGGAGAGCAAGGATGACGAATTTGCGCCGATAAGTTTTCATGATGCCGAACTCAAATTAGTTGAGATCCATTAGATCTTGACTAGGGCAAAGCTCGTGATGATGTTTCTCTCGAGAGTTTCTTGAGCGTGAACCGCTTCACTTTTTCTTTGGCCTCGCAGGATGTATTCCTTCTTCCGACACTTCGAGAATACTCTCAGGGGACTTTTCCGACCCGAGTAAGACCGCTATCCAAAGGGTGCTTTCATTGCTTTCAAAGGCAAACTTCAGACTCATGGTGATGGGTACGCAAAGAACCACACCGATCGGACCAAGCAGGCCACCCCAAAGCATGAGGGAGAGAAAGACAACCAACGTCGACAGTCCGAGTTCGCGCCCCATGAGCCGCGGTTCAATCATGTTTCCGAGCGTGAAACCAACGACAAGATAACCGGCAGCGGCAAGCGCGGCGGTTCCCGGGCCAAGTTGAAGGAGCGCCAGCAGCACTGCAGGGATGGCAGCCAGGATCTGACCCAGATTGGGTATGTAGTGAAGCAGAAAGGCTACGAAACCCCAGAGAATGGGAAAATCCACGCCGAGGAAGTACAACCATAATCCTATAATTGTCCCCGCCATGAGACTGATGATGGTCTTGATGATCATGTACCGTCTGATATCATTGACGAACTTTGTGACCTGGGGAAAGTTGCGCTGAGGATCACCCAGTACAGAACGGAGCTTGATGGGGAAGCTCGAGGCCTCGAGCAAAATGAATGTCACTGTGAGCAAGACGAGGATGATATCCGAAAGCACTGAGCCCAGTCCAGCGAAGAAGCCAGCGACTATGCTGATCACCGAGCCGGGATTGAGATATTCGGCCAAGACTTTTTCGGTGACGAGCACATGCTTCGTTGCCAACAGGGACTTCAGGGCTAACACTTGCTCGTGCATGCGGGCCTGATAGAAAGGCAAGACCTCGGAAAAGGTGTTGAGAGATGATCCTATGACTGCCGCAATCACCAACAGAAAAGTAATCATGACTCCTACAACGATCATCACTGCTGCAAAAGAAGGAACGTGTTTCCGTTCCAAAAAGAGTACCGGTGGCGTTCCAATGAGGGCGAGAAAAATCGAGACAAGGCACAATGCAACGACCGACTGGGACAGACTGATGCCATAGATGATGATCGCGATCGACGCCGCAACGACGAGGAGGCGCGTTCCGCGAAAAGAACTGCTTGGTAAACTCAGAATTGTCTTGATCATAACTTTTTCAGTTTCAAATCAGAAATCATTGCAACCGCCGAGACAAAATAGAAGATCACAAACCAAACGAGATGTTCCTGAACGAAGAGATATCCAAGGAATGCAATCGTCGATACGGCTGAGGCAGCTAAGACGGTCGGAATGCCCGTGAAGCCCTTTTGTTTGTATGCTGTGAAATACGCCAGTCGGATTGACGCTGCGCCGACATTCATAAACCCTGCGACGAGCATGGCAATACTGTTTATCCCTACAAACCATCCGAATACCACCGACGCAGCCACTGCCATGAAATCCGTAAAACTATCGAGGTAGACACCCAACGCTCCTCCGCCGATTGCTCTCGCCAGCCTCCCGTCAAAATAGTCCAGGAGGAATTGCGTAAGGATAAGAACGTATGCAACAACCAGAACTCCTTCGAACGAAAAATAGACCGAGAAAGAAACGCACAGAAGGCCCACAAGAGTAAGCAGATCCGGCCAGCGTCGCGTGCGGAGTTGTTTGAACATCAAGCTCTTCCCGGGATTGGTTTCCACAACCGCAGGTTGCTCAAGCGCATTTCTGTTCTTGTCAACCTGCGGATTCAATCCATGTTCCAGCATTTCCGTACCGATCGCATTGTGCGTGTCAGTTAGTTCTTATCGGATTTGTTGTTGCGCCCCTTATCTTTGCCATTGCCATTACCGTTTCCATTGCCGTTGTCATTACCATTATGTTTGCCATTGTCATGCTTCTGTTGCTTCACCCAGTTGTTGTGCTCGGGGTGATTCTTGTTGACAAAGTACTTCTCCTCGCGGCTGTCGCGGATCGACTGCTGATCGTGACGTCCTTTGAATGAGGCGTACTGAGCCCTGTACTTTTCAGCATTTCGATACGGTGTCCGCTCATTCACCACTACCTTGTAAGAGTTATACATGTCAAAACCACGATACCGTGAAGGCAACGATGATCCGCTCACCCAACGTCCTCCAGAACTGTAGAAATACCTCTGCTGAGGAACATTGTAGTAAACATCAATGTCAGGCATGTAGTAATACTCAACATGATCATAACCAGTCGGACCCCAGACTGGTTGACGATCTACATTGAAACCAAGACTAATACTCAACTGTGCATTCAAAGTGCTTGACAACAGCACTCCCGCAATCAAAATAAGTAGATAGCGCATACTGTTTCTCCTTCTGTTTTGAACGTGATCATAATGAACCCGATCCCGACTTGTCGGGATTGCGACCATTTCAGTTCTTTCGTTCAGGTTGGTTATCGCGATTCGTTTTTTTGCTGTTCCGCTTCTCCTGCTCTTGCTGCCGCACCCAGTTATTATGCTCGGGGTGGTATCTGTTTACGTAGTACTTTGTATCACGGCTGTCGCGAATGACCTCCTGATCGTGGCGCCCTTTGAACTGGAGATATTGTTCTCTGTGAGCTCTATTGTGTTCATACGCCCGAGGTTCATTCACGACCACTTTGTACGAATTATACATATCAGCACCGCGGTAGCGGGAAGGAAGCGATGCCCTGCTGATCCAGCGTCCTCGTTCATTGTAGTAATACCTCTGCTGAGGTACATTGTAGTAGACGTCCATGTCAGGCATGTAATAGTATTCGACATGATCATAACCAGTCGGACCCCAAGCCGGTTGACGATCCAGATTGAAGCCAAGATTGATACGCACCTGTGCATCAGCAGTGCTCAAGAAGAGCACTCCCAAGATCAAGACAAGTAAATAACGCATGATGGTTCTCCTTCGATAGTGAACATGATTGTGGTTGACGTCTTTATGTTTTCTGTGCATGAGTTTTGCGTTAGTCCAGTGCAATGCTGATGGTCAATGGAAAGAGGGAAGATACCTGGATCCGGCGTTCCACTTGTTCATGTTGATCCACCACCCAGGTGGCAGTACAATAACCGAGTGCTGCACCGAGAAAATCATCGGATGTCCAATGACGATCT
>Ga0182021_10001897_pt1 | contig 24294 bp, 18 predicted proteins | sample 612E3MmetaG_FD_120493 | JGI IMG/M metagenome (GOLD analysis project Ga0182021, IMG submission 120493) | Permafrost microbial communities from Stordalen Mire, Sweden - 612E3M metaG (Illumina Assembly) | ecosystem: Environmental > Terrestrial > Soil > Wetlands > Permafrost | place: Sweden... | reverse complement strand
CCCGGTCGCAGTCGGCGCAGCAGCCGCCGCGCCCGTGTCCGTTGCAGCGGGCGGTGTCACGGAGCTGGCCGCGCAACCGGCGACCAGGAGGGCGACACAGACCGCGACAAACAGACGGGGACTTCCATGACCTGGCAGGCCTGACGAACCTGGTAGCAGCTGCATCGACGCTTCTCCCGGCTGCCGATCACCGCTCTCCGGGGTTCCCTGGGACGCATTTGGATCGGAGTCTTCGAATTCTTGTTCGCGCGGAGCCGCCGCACTTTCGAATATGTCGATCGGGCTGCGCGGTGAGACGTCCGGGCGATCCAGCGGCTAAGGCGTCCACCTGGCGGAACTGGCGGTCGTGTCGTCCGACCCCGTGCAGGTCGGAACCGGGGTATGAGGGCCGGTGCTCGAGACGAACCGACCCAGGTCAAGAGGCAGGACGAATGCAATCGTCACCGGCTGGGATGGTCCTCTCGGGCACCAGTTGCCCCATTCCACCGTGGTGCCAATTCGGTCGCCCGGACCCAACGCGTAGTAGGGGTCGTCGGACGCTATTCGCGCGGACGCCGCGCCCGAGTCGGCGAGGACGTGCCCGACGCCGTCGACCATCTGGGCTTGGGCTTCGCCGCGCATGTAGCAAAGTGTCGTGGACACATTTGTGGCAACGACGCGCCCCGTGGTGACGCCCGGGGCAGTCGTCCAAACGCTGACCGCGGCCCGGAGCTGCGAGGCGCTGCAGAGCGGCTGCGGCGCCGGTGTTGACCCCGTCTGAGCGCTGGTGGGCGGCGAGATCTGGGTCTCCGTCGGGGACGCGGCCACCGCCGGCACGGCAGTGGTTGCGAGAGTCGGCGCTGTCGTCGAAGAGGGGAGCGGCGTCGCTGTGATGCCGGCCACGTAGGAGAGTGGAACCGACGACGGGGCCGTTGCGCTCGGATAGGCGGCCACCACCAGGGCGACGGAGGCAACGATTAGCACGCGCCATCGACGCGTCATCGACAGGTCGCCTCTCCCGAGTGAACCAAGCACGGCTTGCTCCTGGGGCTCCGCGCGAGCAGTCGTCCCAGACCGCACGGCTGGCCCGTCGTTGGATCCTCAGAGGCTACCCGCGCGCGGCCGGCAACGCGACGCTCGAACTGCCTCGTGAGACGGGCCGCGCCCGCCAGGAACGGGTTTGTCGCCGAGTGCGGACAAGCCCGCCCGCCCTCAGGACATCTCGAGACTCTTCGGGCAGCGGCGCGGATCTACGCCTCGAGCAGCCGAAGGACCTGAACGCCGCCGGCGGAATCGCCGCAAACGACCCGCGTGGGATCCTTCGGAACCGGGCAGAGAGCCATGATTGTGGCGCCGGGCCCGGATTCCGGGTCTGGATCGGGGTTCCAGGAGGCGATCGCCTGGCCGCTGGACATATCCCAGATCCGGACCTGCTTGTCCTGACCGCCGGAGACGATCCGCTTGCCGTCCGGCGTAACCGCCAGCTTGTCCACCGGTCCGGTGTGACCCCAGAGCGTCAGTTCCAGCCGGCCGCTATCGAGCTCCCAGACCTTGACGGTGTTGTCGTGGCCGCCCGAGACGACCCGACTCCCGTCGGGGGTAACCGCGACCGAGAACACGGGACTGGTGTGGCCGTCGATGGCGCGGACCAGCCGCCCGCTCGCGAGGTCCCACACCTGGATCGTGCCGCCGTCGCCCCCAGAAAGGACGAACTGGCCGTTCGGTGTGATCGCCACCGTTCGGACCGTGGGATCGTCGCTTGTGATCGTGTGTTCGACCCGGCCGTTCGTGAGGTCCCACACCTGGACGGCGGCGCCCGCGCCGCCCCAGACGATCTTTCCACCGTCGGGCGCCACCGCCACCGCATTCACTGCGCGGTATCCGCCCTGACCCGCAATCGCGTGTACGAACTGGCCGCTGGCCAGGTCCCAAACCCGAACGGTGTCATAGGCGCCGCCCGAAACGATGCGACGGCCGTCCGGAGTCACCGCCACTGCCCGCACCGAATCCGTGTGCCCTCGCAGCGTGCGTTCGAGCCGGCCGGTCGCCAGGTCACAGATCCGGATCGTGTGATCGTCGCCGCCCGTAATCAGGCGGCGTCCATCCGGTGTGATCGCCAGCGCTCGGACCGGGCCGTCATGGCGGAGCATTTCACGCTGCGGGGACTTGCGGGACGAGGTCTGTGCCGGCGAGACCGGGCAAATCCAGGGCCTTGGGGCACGTTCGCGCATTTCTCCGAGCAGGCGATCGATTCCGGGGCTGGGCGAGCCAACGAGCCGGCTTGCCAGGTTTGAGGCCAAGCGGTCCGGACGAGCCGCAAGGCAGGCAGCCGAAAGCACGAGCGCGCGGTCGACCGCCTCGACGTCGGCCGTCATGGGCTGCTGTGCAAAGTCGGCGAGGAGTCTGATGATGCCGCGGACGGCAAGCTTCGCGCGAAGCCAGTCGTAATCGAGGAGCAGGCGATTTAGCTCCTGGGCTCGATTTGCCTGCGCCATGTGGTACGTGATGTTGTCGAAGAAGTATCCGTCGTCCGGGCCCTGCGACCACGATCCGTCGGTGCAGCGAGATCGGTAGCCATCGACCAGACGGCCGTGGGCCGCGACAAGACTTCTCGCGCCCGACGGCTCGCCGCCGACAAGCAGGCCGTCGTCCCCGCGCCCGACCAGCGAGCGGTCGATGAGCTCGGCGCTCAACCGAGCGACTCCCTCGGGAGAGAGGCCTTGCGATTCCCAAAGAGCGTCGAGGGCGGAGGGCGGGACCGGACCGCGCCCGGCAAATATCTCCAGCTCGCGGTAGCGCTTCTCGTCGGCGGGCGCCAGCCGGGCAGCGGCGGGTCTGCGGGCCTTGAGGCGGACGGCGACGGGCTCCGGTTCGACCGGAAGAACGTCGGCGGACGCGGCCGTGGGCGCCGCCTCGGCTTCGGAGACTCCAGTCGCAGTCGTCGCATGCTCGGTCGGAGCCAGCAGGCCGAGGGCTACCAGCACGAGGCCCAGATCTGCCGCGACGACCGACATGAGCGTCGATGGGGCACCCGCGATCGGGAGACCGAGCACATTGGAGGCGGCTCCCAGCGCAGCAACGGCCAGAAGCGCCGCGCCGCCGCCCCAAAGCGCCCGTTTGTCGATCAAGCGGATCTCGATCGCCAGCTTGGAACGCCAGCCCACCTTGCCGTCCCCCGTGATCAATCCGGATCCTCCTGCCAAGACAAGAAGGAACGCGCCTACCTCAACGCATCCCGGTGCATCCTACCCTGTTACTCCGGCACCGCAATAGCCTCGAGGAGCCAGCGTGTCAGCCGCGGCCGCGACGTGACCCGGCCTGGCGCGAGTGGCGCGATTCTCTGGCGCGTTCGTGCACCGCACACCGCCTGCCGTGAGCTCTGCGGCCCACCTGTTCTGGCTGGCCCTCTCCCGTACGTTGCGCGCCTCGCACTCAGCCCATCCGCACGGGCGAGTGCCTGCCGATAGGAGTAGACAGGGAGTAGCCCATCGAATTGCACTCCGGCGCAGTGCCGGCTACAGGAGGACTCATGGCCCCGAGTGGGATTCGTCCGGCCGCCCCGTCGCGGCACGCCTCAATCCTGTTTCTGGCGGCCGGTCTGCTCGTGGCGGCCTGCTCAGGCTCGGCCACGACGCCGGCCCCGGTCGCCACCGCCGCAGGAGCGACCGCGACCGCAACCGCGAATGCGGTTCCGACGAGCACGCCCATCCCTGTCGCCACTCCAGCGCCGACCCTGGGACCGGCAACACAGCAACTGACGCTGACCGGCTCGGCTGGGACGGCCGTCGCTGTGAGCAGCGCCGGGGTTCGGTGCAGCCTGCCGTCGACCGATGGTCTGCAGATCAGCGTCCTGGGCCGGCCGGCGGACCCGAACCTGTCGGTCTACATCTTCGTGCAGGCCGGCAGCGTCAGCGTGCGGTACGACTCGGGATCCGGATCGACATACATCGAGCGTGATTTCGCCGGGACCGGTGTCACCAAGTTCGACGCCGCCACCGGCGCCACGATTGATTCGCAGCTGACCGAGGTGCCGAACAACGACGCCCACGGCAGCCTCGGCGTCTTCACCTCCATCAGTGGCACCGTGGACTGTGGCAACCAGATGCCGGGCTCCTCCACCGCCGCGTTCAGCGGGCCCACGCCCAAAGGGATGCTCAGCGGAGGTCTGAGTCCGGTCAACGTCGAGTGCGTCACGAACACCTACGGCCAGAGCGTCTCGGTCCTGGGCGTCGTCCAGGTCGGCTCGACTCCAACGTATGTGGTCTTCTTCGTCTCTCCCGGCACGATGAGCGCGTCGTTGTCCGGCGATGGGTTCTATCGGAACACGAGTACGGCGCAGGCGACGCTGACGGCGAACGGAGCCCACGTCGACGGCGACCTCCTGGAACAGAATGTCGCCAAGGGCGCGAAGACACACACGATCCACGTCAGCGGAGATGTCGTCTGCGGGACGTCGATCGGCGGCTGACAACGGCGAGGTGTTGCGGCCCGGTCGGGTCGACCGGCTGGGCCGTGGACCGGAAGCTCCGAAAGGACGAGAATTCGGGAACGAATCCTCGTTATCAAGGAGCCGCATGGCCGCCGTCATTCGAACCGAGAAACTCACCAAGTTCTACGGTTCGCACCGCGGAATCGTCGACGTGGACCTCGAGGTCGACAAGGGCGAGGTTTTTGGCTTCCTCGGGCCAAACGGCGCCGGCAAGACGACGACCATCCGCCTCCTGCTCGACCTGATTCGTCCGACCAGCGGCAAGGCATACGTCTTCGAGATCGAGTCTTCGGCCGACCCGGCGGCGATCCACCGCCGGCTCGGCTACCTGCCCGGCGAGTTCGCGCTGTACGACCGACTCACGGGCGGACAGACGCTCCAATACTTCGGCAACCTGCGCGGCGGCGTGGATGGTGCCTACCAGGCCCAGCTGATCGAGCGGTTCGATCTCGACCCGAGCCGCCGCTTCCGTGAATACTCGAAGGGCAACAAGCAGAAGGTCGGCCTCGTCGCCGCGCTGCAGAACAAGCCCGAATTGCTCCTCCTCGATGAGCCAACCTCCGGGCTGGATCCTCTCGTCCAGCAGACCTTCTTCTCGCTGCTGCGCGAGCGAGTGGCCGACGGCGGGACGGTCTTTCTTTCGAGCCACATCCTGAGTGAGGTCGAACGGAGCTGCGACCGCGTGGCCATCATCCGTGACGGTCGCATTGTCCGGGTCGACCGCGTGGATGCGCTGCGCGATCTGGCCCACCATCAGGTCGAACTCCGGTTCGCGGGCGATCCGCCGACCGCGGAGTTCAAGGAACTGGCCGGCGTCAGCGACGTCGAGGTCGAGGATCACAGGCTCAAACTGCGCGTCCTCGGCCCCATCACGCCCGTGGTCCAGGCCGCGGCCCGCCTGGGCGTGACCGACTTCCTGAGCCGCGAGCCGAGCCTCGAAGAGACGTTCCTGGCCCAGTACGGCCGCGAGACCACCGAGGTGAAGTGATGGCCGTCGAAGCGGGCCGCCCGCCGCTCGGACCGCTCGGGCGGACGGCCACCGTTTCGCCCTGGAGCCGCTTCTACGGCTTCGGCAGCATCTATGCCAAGACCATCCGCGACTCGCGCATGGCGTTCTTGATCGTCGCCGGGCTCATGGGCGGGATGATGCTGGCCGGGGCCTATGCCATCGCCAGCGCCTACCCGACCCCGGCGTCCCGTGTGGATATGGCGAACTTCGTGAACAGCATGCCCGAGGCGTTCAAGGGCCTCACGAACAACCCCGTCAACATCGGGACGCTGGGCGGCTACCTGTCGTGGAAGTACGGACCGTTCTTCGGGATGATCGCCGGGCTGTGGTCGATCATGGCTCTGTCCGGAACGTTGGCCTCGGAAGCGAACCGCGGCAGTCTTGACATGGTCGCGGCGGCGCCGTTCGGCAAGCGGCGAATAGCTCTCGAGAAGCTGGCCGCGCACGTTACCGGGATGGTCGCCGCCTGCGCGTTCCTGGCAATAGTCACCTATGCCGGCACACAGGGCTTCGCCACCGTCCCCGGCGATGCACTGCCGGTCGAGGCGGCCGTCGGCTTCGCCCTTTGGGTTGCGCTCATCGGCCTCGTCTCCGGTTCGGTGGCATGGGCGCTCGCACCTTTCGTTGGCCGCGCCAGCGCCGCCGGCGTGGCTGGAGCGTTCCTGCTGGGCGGCTATGCGGTCAGCGGTTACTCGGCCTCGGTGCCCGCACTGCAGATACCGGCGGACTTCTCGTGGTTCCACTGGACCGCGAGTCATCTCCCCCTCGCCGCGCAATACGACTGGCTTTCCCTAGTGCCGGTCGCAATCGTCGTGGTGGTCCTGTTCGCCGTCGGTGTCTGGGCGTTCGATCGACGCGATCTCGGTTCCACCAGCGCCATCCCGGTGCCCGCCATGCCAGGCGCTCTGCTGGGCGTGCGCGGTCCGACAGGCCGCTCCTTTGGCGAGCGGCTGCCCCAGGCGTTGGCGTGGGGGCTCGGTCTGGCAGCTTTCGCGGCTCTGATTGCGGCGTCCAGCAAGTCCTTCGCGGATACCCTGACGAACTCGCCCGACACGACAAAGCTACTCACGACCGTCTTCAAGGGTTACGACATCACCTCGGGCGGCGGCTTCCTGCAGTTGCTCTACGCGTACATCGGTTATGTGGTGGCCGGCCTGGCCGCCGCTGGGTTCGTGTCCGGCTGGGCTTCGGATGAGAACGGCCACCGGCTCGAGTTGCTCCTTGCGAGCCCGCTGGGTCGGGCGCGCTGGGCGATCGCAGGCGGGATCGGCGTCTTCGGAGCCATCGTTGTGATGACCGGACTGGCCATGCTCGGGGTTGCGGTCGGCGTCGCGTCCGCGAGCGGCGACGTGCTGACGCCGGTGGCAGGCGGCCTGATTATCGGGCTGTATGCGGCGGCGGCGGCAGGTGTCGGCTTCGCCGTCGGTGGCCTGTTCCGCAACACGATGGCCGGCGAAATCGCGGCCACCTTCGTCATCGCCACCTTCCTGATCGACTTCCTCGCTCCGCCGCTGAATCTGCCCGACTGGTTCCACCAGCTGGCGCTGACGTCCCATTTGGGGCAGACGATGGTCGGGAACTGGGATCCGGCGGGGGTCGTGGCGTGCCTGGTCCTTGCGGTCGGTGGGCTGATGCTCGGGGCCTGGGGCATGAGGCGGCGCGACGTCGACTGACCCGGAGCCACTCTCTGGCGGGCGGTCGTGATTCGGCAGGACACCGGCGGCGCGCCACGGGCCGGTGGCGTGGCGGCCCGATGAGCGGTCGCCCGTTCAGCGGCCGCTTCAGTCGGCGCCGGGCGGTAGCCCTTCGATCGGGGCCGTCACGTAACGCTGGATCGTCGGTCCTACGGCCGCAACGACCGTCTCGACGGGAGTGCCGGCCAGGGGCTCGACGCACAGGACGTAGCGAATGAGAGCCAGGCCCATCAGCTGGCTGCCGACGAGAGTGGCCCGCATCGCGGACTGCGTGACGCCCGTTTCGGCCACGAGCGGCAGGACCGTGCCTTCGATCACCAGTCGCCGGACCATCGCCGCGGCCTCAGGATCGGTCATCGCCGAGCGGACCATCCCGAGCAGGATCTGACGCCGCACGGGCTCCTCCCACAGATCCAGGAAGAAGCGGACGATCCGCTCGCCGACCGTGTCTCGAGGTCCGCCGACCACCTCCCTCCGAACCGCGTCCGGGTCGAAAGGGATCTCCATTGCGGCGACGAAGAGGCGCTGCTTACTGCCGAAGTAGTGGTGGATCAATGCCGCGTCGACACCGGCGGCGGCTGCAATGGCCCGCGTCGAGGCGCCGTCATAGCCGCTCAGCGCGAAGCCAGCCCGGGCGGCAGCGAGGATCGAAGAGCGGGTGTCCGGCGAGGCGCTCGCCTCCTCGTCCGCTGGTCGAGCAGGTCGGCGGCCGGTCCGCGCCATCAGCCGGCCACCTTCCCGCCGCGGGCGAGCAAGACGAAGGCTTCCTCGAAGGTTGCGGGCGAAGGACGAAGCTCGGCCGCAATCCCGGCGTCGGCCAGAGCGGCGCGAACCCTGGTCGGATCGGCGCCCGGGATGCGGATCCGGCGACCGGCCAGGGCCACTGGCAGGCCCGCGTCCTTGAGGGCGCGGAACGGTCGATCCCACGGCTCGGCAAGGACCTCCTGCGTGACCAGGCCGCCCGCAATCTCCGCAGCCGTGCCGCGGGCCGCCGCGCGCCCCGCCATAAGCACCACCAGGCGATCGCACTGACTCGCCTCGCTCATGTAGTGCGTCGTCACGAGCACGCCGGAGCCGCCCTCGGCGGCGGCCCGAATCACTTCCCAGAGCCGTGCCCGAGCCAGCGCCCCGACGCCCGAAGTGGGTTCGTCCAGGACGAGCAGTTCGGGGCGATGCGACAGCGTGGCGGCGAAGGCCACGCGGCGGCGCAGTCCGAGGGGCAACTCCCCGACGAGGCGGTCGCGGGATGACGCCACCTCCGGGTCCGTTGCCGGTGCGTCAGCGACACCGAAAGACCGCGCCACGAACGACAGGTTCTCGGCGACGGTCAGGTCGTCGTAGAGTCCCAGCCCCTGGGGCACGTACCCGACGCGCCGGCGCATCTCGCGGCTCGGCGCCTCGCCAAAGAGCGACGCCTCGCCGGCGGTGGGCCGCACGACTCCCAGCGCGATGCGGATCAACGTGGTCTTGCCCGCCCCGTTGGCCCCGATCAAGCCAACGACCTCGCCCGGCTTGACGTCGAGATCCACGTCCGCCAAGGCCTCCAACTGCCCGAATCGCCGGCCGACGCCGCGGACTGTGAGCAGCGGAGCCGCCCCGGGGTCGGCTGCGGCGCGTGGCGCGCCGGTGCCAGCCGTTCCGAGAGTTGCACCCGCCGGCTCGCGCTGGAGCTCCGCCACGACGAGGGCGTCCTCGAGGTCGGCGTCGGCCCGGGTCGCCCCCGGCGGCACCACGGCGCCGGCATCGATCCACGTCCGCCAGCTTGCGCCGCGCCGCCAGGAGCGGCCGCCGAGCCAGCGGTCCGAGGTCCAGACGGTTCCCGGCATCGCCGCGACTATCTCCTCGGGCGCGCCCGAGGCCAGCTGACGCCCCTGGGACAGCACGAGGACTCGCGTGGCACGCTCCGCCTCGTCGACGTACGAGGTTGCCAGCGCCACTGCCGTGCCGTCCGCCGCGATCTCGGCGATCAGTTCCCAGAGCTCGACCCGGCTCAGCGGGTCGATGCCGGTCGTAGGTTCGTCCAGGACGAGCAGCGCCGGGTCGTGGAGCAGGGCCATCGCCACCGCGAGCTTCTGGCGCATGCCGCCGGAAAGACGGGCCGCCAGCCGGCGCTCGGCGCCTACGAGCCCGATTCGCCGCAGAGTGGCTTCGATCTTCTCGTCCAGCGCTTCGTCGCGCAGCCCATAGGCCCGCCCGGCGAAGCTCAGGTTCTCGACCGTCGTCAGGTCACGGTAGACGCCGCGGTCGGTCGAGACGAAGCCCAGGTGAAGCCGATCGGGGCGCCTCACCACGCCTGCCTCGGGCCGGACCGCTCCGGCGAGCGCCTTGAGGAGCGTCGACTTGCCCGAACCGTCGGCCCCGACGACGGCGGTGATGATGCCCGCGGGAACTTCGAGCGTCACCCCGTCGAGGGCAAGGTTGTGGCCGTACCGGACGGCGAGTCCGAAGACGCCCCACCGGGCGTTCTGGCCGGCCTCGGCGGCCGGGCCGCCCACCGACACGTCGACGGGAGTGATACCACGACCGGTCGAAGTCGGCTGCCGTTCGGGCGCAGTCGGGCCGGTCATGCGGCACCTTCCGTCCCTTTTGCCGCATCCGTCTCCTGGTCCTTGCTCTTCCGTCGGGCGCCCGATCCGGCCGGCGCCAGATCCCGCCGGAAGCGCAGCACCGACAGACCGAAGACGAGCGTCCCGAGGATCGCCAGCGCGACCATCGGCGCGATCAGGGCATCGATCGGCGCTCCGCGGACGAGCACACCGCGGGCGATCTCGACGAAGTAGGTGAGAGGTAGGAAGTAGGCAATCCAGCGGACGCCCCAGGCGATCGAGTCGAGCGGGAAGATCAGCCCCGAGAGAAGGATTTGCGGCAGCATCGTCATCATGGCCAGCTGGATGGCCTGACCCTGAGTTTCCGAAACCGTCGAGACGAGCACGCCCAGGCCGAGGGTCACAAAGAGGAAGAGCGCCGCGCCGAGGGCGAAAACCAGCGGGTTGCCGTTGAACGGGACGCCGAAGATGAGCATTCCGGCGCCGATCACCAGAGTCATGTCGACGATTGCGAGCACGAGATAGGGCAAGACCTTGCCGACGAAGATGTCGGCCGGCCGAAACGGCATGACGGCGAGTTGTTCGAGCGTGCCCGTCTGGCGCTCGCGGACCACTCCGAGGCTGGTCGCGATCGTGCCGATGAAGACCAGGATCATGCCGGCCAGGGCCGGGACCATGACGGTGCTGGTCTTGAGATCCGGGTTGAAGAGGATACGCGGAGTGGGAAGCGCGATCGGGAGGATGCCGGCCGAGCCGGACCCCAGGCCTGACCCGGCGCGGCTCGACAGGTTGGCGAAGGTGGCGACGGCGGCTTTGGCTCCGAACAGGTCGGCGCCGTCGATCAGGATGGCGGGGCTGTGAAGATCGGCCACGATCACGACGGTCGCCTCTCCGCGCCGCAGGGCATCCTCGGCCTGGGCCTCTCCGTCAGCGGGCCGGATGGCCACGATGTCGAACGGCGAGTTGGCCATGCCCCCGGCCACGGTCGCGAGCTGCTGAGCCTGCGGCCCCACGACGATCGTCTTGATCGTGCTCACATCGAAGGTAGCCGCATAGCCGAAAACAATGAGCAGCAGGAGCGGCAGCGCGACCAGCATCGCCACCGTGCGCCTGTCCCGGCTCAGCTCGCGAAATTCCTTGGCCGCCATCGCCCACATCGTCGAGATCCCTTTCCGGCCGATCCGTCTCGCGCCCGTCGTGCGGACCCAATGGCCCGGCCGACGTAATTCATCGCTCGCTGAACTCAGCGCTCGGTGAATTTATCGTGTCGATGCGCCGGGGTCAAGATCGGGCCGCATCGGCCGGCTGCGCCATGCCGCCCTCACCACTCCTCCGGGTCACGTTCACGAGTCCTTCACACGCGGCGATCAGCCTGAGGGTCGAAGTTGGCCATGCGCCCCCGGCCAACCGGAAACCAGATTCGGGGGCGCGTTGGTAGGAGTTGAAATGAGACACGGAGGCGGTTTCCGTCTTCTTGGGGCCCTGATCGTGATCGGCGTCGTCGCCGCGCTTACGGCGGGCGCATACAGTGCCGGCTTCGTGGCCGGCGCCGGGAGCAGCGCAACGAACGTCTCGCCGTGGGTCTACGGCGGGGCCTTCGGGGCGTCCGGCATCGTCGGCCTCGTGGTCACCGTGTTGATCCTTGTGATCATCTTCCGGGTGATGCGGTTCGCGTTCTGGGGCGGCGCCCATGGCGGTTGGGACCGCGGCGGGCCCGGCGGCCCCGGCGGTCCTGGCGGCCCCGGTGACCCAGTCGGCCGCGGCGGTACGGGCGGTCCCGGTGGTTCCGGCGGCTGGGGCCGGCACGAGGGGCGCTGGCATTCGGCTCGGCAGGCGGCGTTCGACGACTGGCATCGCCGGGCTCATGAAGCCGAGCCGCCCGCGGCCGGCACCTCACCGCAAGGCGGCCAACCCCGATGACCGGATCACTCCCCGCAGCGCCTGCGGAGAGTCGGGAGGCAGGAGCCCCGGATGCCGGGCTCCTGCCCCGCGCCTTCGCCGTCTTCATCGCCCTTCACGGCCTCGTCCACGACGACCGACGTTTCATCTGCCCCGCCACCGCGCGGCGCCGTACGATGAGGCCACCGTGAAAACCGTTCTGGTCGTCGACGACGAACCTCGCATCGTGGAGCTTGCTCGCGACTACCTCGAGCACGCCGGCTTTGCCGTGCTCACCGCGGTCGACGGGCCCTCCGCGCTAAAAGCCGCGCGCGCCAGGAAGCCCGATCTGCTGGTGCTTGACCTGGGCCTGCCCGGGATGGACGGCCTGGATGTCGCCCGGGCCATCCGGCGCGACTCCACCCTGCCGATCATCATGCTCACCGCACGCGACGACGAGCTGGATCGCGTGCTCGGCCTCGAGATCGGCGCCGACGACTACGTCACCAAGCCGTTCAGCCCGCGCGAACTCGTGGCTCGAATTCGGGCGGTTCTGCGGCGGATCGACCGCGAGAGTGAACCCGGCGATCGAATCGAGGCGTCCGGCGTCTCGATCGACATCGCCCGAATGCGCGTCGATGTCGATGGTCGAACCGTCGAACTGACCCCGACCGAATTCCAGCTCCTGGTCGCCCTGGCGCGCCAGCCCGGTCGAATCTTCACCCGATCGCAGCTGCTCGACGCCATCCACGGCCTCGCCTTCGAGTCGTACGAGCGGGCCATCGACGCCCACGTCAAGAACTTGCGCCGCAAGCTCGAGCCGGATCCGAGCCGCCCGCGCTATGTCCAGACCGTGTACGGCGTCGGCTACCGCTTCGCCGAGGAACGTGAGTGAGCGGCCTCGACAACGAGTGTCCGGACGGCGCGGCAGACGGCCCACGACGCGAGCCGCGAGGCACGTGGATGCCCGGACCTCAGACCCGGCCACAGACCGGACCCAGGCACGGGTATTCGCGCCATCACTTCGAGCGCGGCCGCCCCTGGCGAGAGCGGCCCCACGACAAACCCGGCTGGTGGCCGGCCGACGAACCGTGGCCACCGGTCGGTGAGTTCCCGTGGCGTCGCGTGCGGCGCCGATTCTTCGTCCGCTTCGCGATCGGCATCTCGCTACTCCTTGCCTTGGTCATAGGCGGTCCGCTGATCACACTGGGGCAGATTCTGGCGGCGCTGGGTCTGCCGGCGCCCAGCAGAGGGTTTCTCGCGGCCGCGTTCGTGCTGATCCTGATCCTCGCCGTCGCCGGAATTGCGGGCAGCGCGCGGCGCTTCGCTATGCCGTTCGGCGATCTGATCGAAGCTGCCGGCAGGCTCGAGGCCGGCGACTATTCGGCCCGAGTGCCCGAGTACCGCCGCGGCCCGCGCGAGCTGAGGTCGCTGGTCCAGGCCTTCAACGCCATGGCCGCACGGATCGAAGACGATGAGCGGCAGCGCCGCACGCTCCTGGCGGACGTGAGTCACGAGCTGCGCACGCCGCTGGCGGTTCTGCAGGGCGAGCTCGAGGCCATGATCGACGGCGTCCACCCGACCGACGAAGCGCACCTGTCACTGGCGGTGGACGAGATCCGAATGCTGACCGGCCTCGTAGAAGACCTCCGGACGCTGGCTCTCGCCGAGGCCGGCACCCTTGCCCTCCATCGCGAGACGACCGACTTGTCGGTTCTGGCGCACGAGGTGGCGGCTTCGTTCGAAGCGCTGGCGGCCCAGGCGCGCGTCCGGCTCCGAGTCGAGACGCCGGACAGCTTGCCCCTGGTTGAGCTCGATCCGCTGCGCATACGCCAGGTGATCGGCAATCTCGTTGCCAATGCACTGCGCTACGCCCCCGCCGGCAGCGACATCCTGATTGCCGCGGAGCCCGGAGTCGACCGGATCACTCTCTCCGTGGTCGACGGTGGGCCGGGAATCGCGCCGGAGGTGCTGCCTCATCTGTTCGATCGCTTCGCCAGGTCGGCCGAGTCGCGAGGCTCCGGGCTGGGTCTAGCGATCGCGCGCCGTCTGGTCGAGGCCCACGGCGGCACGATCCGCGCCGAGCGCCCCGCCGCGGGCGGGACTGCGATCCGCTTCGACCTGCCGATCCGGACGGCCGGCTGACCTGGCCGCCGGACGGGGCCGCCAGACCGACTCGGCTTCAACCAGGCAGCTGGCCGAGGGTCAAACTGAGGGTCGACTTGGTTCCGTCCGCGTGCTGGACCACAACCGAGGTGACCTTGCCCGGCGAAAGTGTGATGAGCACTTGCGAGAGTGAGTCGCTGGTCGGAGTGGCCTGGCCGTCGACGGAGATGATCAGGTCGCCGGCCACGATCCCCGCCTTGGCCGCCGGCGATCCTGCGGTGACGGTGACGACACCGATGCCGTTGGTCGTGTCGGCGATCTCGACGCCCATGTAGGCGCGGCCCGAACTGGTGACCTTGCCGCTTGCGATCAGCTGGTCGGCGATCGTCCGCGCTCGGTTGCTCGAGATGGCAAAGCCGATTCCAGGTGCGCTGCCGCCCACCTGTGGATCCGTGGCGCCCAACGTCGGGATGCCGACGACGTGACCGTTGAGGTCGACGAGCGCGCCACCGCTATTGCCGGGGTTGATCGAGGCGCTGGTCTGGATGACGTCGGGCAGAGTGTTGCCGTTCGGCTCGGACACCTGTCTACCGAGCGCGCTCACTATGCCCTCTGTCACGCTCGATTGGAGCCCGAGCGGATTCCCCATGGCGAGGACGAAGTCGCCGACGGAAAGCTGGCCCGAGTCTCCGAAGATCGCGGGGGTCAGTGACGGAGCGGTGATCTTGAGCACGGCGATGTCATCCGCCGTGAAGCTCCCGACCAGTGTCCCCGTGTAGGTCTTGCCGTTCGAGAGCGTCACCTTGAACGTCTTCGACGTCCCGACGACGTGAGCGTTGGTGACGATGTCGCCGGCCGCGTTGTAGATGATGCCCGAGCCGAGTCCGCTCGCGGTCTCGATGACGACCACGGATGGCGTCACCTGCTTGATGATCGAGACCATTGTCGACTGCAGAGCCTGGGCGTCGGCAAGGGAACTGTCGCCCGAGGTCGAAGGGCCGACCGCAGGAGTCGAAGAGGCGACGCCAGGCGTCGGAGTGGCGACGGGGAGAACGACCGGCACGGTGCCGCCATTGGCTCCGACCGCGTTGCCCAGCGCGGCATTGGTTGTGCCGGTCGTCGACGCGCACCCCGCCGCAACGAGCACCACAGCCATGATAAATGCCGACAAAGCGCCTACGCCGCGCTTGGACGTTCGACCCGAAGCTAACACGGTCTGGACCTCCAGTGGATGCCGCGCATCTTCGGGGCATCTCGAATGAAGGTCATCTTTGGCCGCCACGCTGAAGAGAACCTGAAGACTGCGCGGGGCGCAATCGCCCGGCCTCACCAGCCGCGCGGGCATCGGCCGGCCGGCCGAGCGGGAGGCGATCTCAGTTGGCGGATTCGGGCGCAGTCAGCCCTCTCTGGCGTCGAAGCAGAAGGACTCGAAGACATACAGCCGCGTGGCCCGATCCCGCCACGCGTCTGCCCGCAGGCCGGCCTTGCGGCAGACGGCCTCGAGCATCTCTTGGGCGCCCCAGCCCATCTCCGGCGCGACCTGTGGCAGCAGGAGGGCACGAGATTCGCCCCGCTCAACGACGATGCCGTGGCGGCCGGCCTCGAACATGGCCGGATCGGGCAGGGGAACCGGCGGCTCCAGGACCGAGATCTCGATCTCCAGGTCAGGCAACTCGGAGGGCGCGACGGGCTCGAAGCGCGGATCGTTCCGCGCCGCTGCCGTCGCCGAGTCGCGGACGTTGATCCACAGGGGCACGTCGTAACGCATCATTCCGATGCAGCCGCGCAGCATGCCGCCCTCATGCAGGGTCACGAACGCCGCTGCTGGCGCAAGCAGTCCGGGCGTGAGCGCGATCGCGTCGAGGGCAGGCCTCAAACCGCGCCTGGCCGCTGCCTCGACCGCAGCCCGAGCCAGGTCGAGCAGTTGTCCGCGGTCGGACTGAACGAGTTGCTGCATCGGCGGTCTCGCCTCCGCTGAGAGACTAGGCGTCCGCGCGCACCGCGCCAGGGTCGAATGGCGCCTTTCTGCAGGCCTCATTCGCGACGCGGATTGGATGCGGCCGGCGCGGGCCGCACCCCTCAGGACGACCGCTCCGCTCGCCTACGACGGCTTGAGCGCCGCGCGTGCAATGGTATGCTACATTCGATTGCGCGGCGTATAGCCGCAATCCCGGACCTGCCCGCCCAGGGGTGCCCTCTCCCACGGGCTCCGAGCCCGGAGAAGAGACCCAGCCCCCGGACCGAGCCGCTCGGGTGAATGTGGGCCTTGCAAACGGCCAATCAGAATCGACCGGCGCCGACCGGCGCCGACGTAGTCAGCGGGGTGGAGGAAATGCTGGCGAGCCGATCGAGGCGCAAGTTGGCGCTGGCCGTGGCGGCCGTGGTCGTTCTCGTGGCGAGCGGCGTCGGCGCAGTCACGGTTCACCCGTGGTCCCAGGCGCAAGGCTGTTCGGCGGTTCAGAGCAACCCCGATTGGTCCGTCGCCCGGCGCTGGGACGAGGCTCTGCTGGATGCGATCCGGCGAGCACTCCCGAACCCGCCCGTGCACGCCCGGAACCTGTTCCATGTGTCGGCGGCGATGTGGGACGCGTGGGCGGCATACGACCCGCAGGCCTCAGGCTATTTCGTGACGGAGAAGGACACCGCATCGGACGTGACGGCGGCTCGCAACGAAGCGATCAGCTACGCGGCTTACCGCGTGCTCACGGCCCGCTACATCAAGTCCGTGGGAGCCGATAAGTCGCTCTCCGAGTTCGACGATGTCATGGATTCGCTCTGCTATCCGCTGAACGTCACCACGACCGATGGCAGCTCGCCTGCAGCGCTTGGGAATCGGATCGCCAAGACCGTGATCGCGTATGGCCTGACGGACGGGTCGAACCAGGCTGGCGGATACGCCGCCCCCGACTACAAGTCGGTCAACCCACCGCTCGTCGTCGCCCAGCCGGGTACGACCATGACCGACCCCAACCGCTGGCAGCCGCTCCAGATCCTGCACATGATTTCCCAGAACGGCATTCCGGTGGTCAACGGCGTCCAGCAGAATGTCGGCCCCCAGTGGGGCCATGTGAAGAGCTTCGGGCTGCCCGACGGGGGCGCCGTCGGCGTGCCGATCGACCCGGGTCCGCCACCCCGGCTCGGCGATCCGGCGACCGACCAGACCCTCAAGGACCAGGAGGTCGAGGTCATCCGCGACAGCAGCATGCTGGACCCGACCAGCCCCGCCACAATCGACATCTCTCCCGGGGCGCGGGGCGGAAACAGCCTCGGGTCGAACGACGGCAGCGGGCATCCGGTCAATCCGACGACGGGCCAGCCCTACCCGCCGGACGTCGTCAACGAGGGTGACTTCGGGCGGGTCATGGCGGAGTTCTGGGCCGATGGGCCGAATTCCGAAACGCCGCCCGGACACTGGAACGTGCTTGCCAACCTCGTCTCCGACGAGCTCTCTCCGAACCTCCGGATCGGAGGTACGGGTCCCGCGGTCGATCGCCTCCAGTGGGACGTGAAGCTCTACCTCGCCGTCAACGGGGCCGTCCACGATGCCGCGATCGCGGCGTGGGGCTTGAAGGGCGACTACGACTCGTCGCGGCCGATATCGCTGATCCGGTACATGGGCGGGCTGGGCCAGTCGAGCGACCCGACCGGACCCTCCTACAACAAGGAGGGTCTGCCCCTGGTGCCCGGCCTCATCGAAGTCATCACCGCCGAGTCGAGCGCGCCAGGGCAGCGACATGCCGGGCTGGCCGGCCACGTTGGTGAGGTCGCGATCAGGTCCTGGACGGGAACTCCGGCGGATCCCAAGACGCAAATCGGTGGGGTTCAGTGGATCCTGGCCGCCAATTGGGTCCCGTATCAGCTGCCGACCTTCGTGACGCCGTCGTTCCCCGCGTGGGTCTCGGGGCACAGCACGTTCAGTCGCGCGGCCGCCGAGGTGCTGGTGGGCATCACCGGCAGCGAATACTTCCCCGGCGGTGTGAGCGGCTACACGATCAAGGCCGGCTCGCTCAAGTTCGAGCTCGGGCCGACGAAGGACATCCGCCTCGAGTGGGCGACGTACTACGACGCCGCGGACCAGGCGGGCCAGTCGCGGCTGTGGGGTGGGATCCATATCCAGGCGGACGATTTCACAGGCCGGGAGATCGGTTCCGAGTGTGGCAAGGCGGCATGGTCGTTGGCCAAGCGGTATTACAGCGGAACGGTCGGTTCGTGAGGCGGGTGCGCTCGGACCTGCCGGATCCAAGGACTCGGGCGATCACGTGAGCCGCAGGCTCCTGGGTCTCATCGCCGCCGCGGTGGCTGTTTCACTCGTGGGCGCGGCTGTCATTGGCTTCGGGGTGATCCGACAGGGCGTGGCCACGCCGACGACCGCATCGGGTCCGCCTCACTTCGTCGACGAAACGTCGGCGGCGGGTGTGGACCAGGTCTACGACGGCGGCGCGACGTTCGCCGTGGGCGGAGGTGTCGCTGTGTTCGACTGCAACGGCGACGGCAGGCCGGACATTTACTTTGCGGGCGGGAGCAACACCGCGGCCCTCTATCGGAACGACAGTCCGACCGGCGGCGCCCTGAAGTTCACGAGATTGAGCAATCCGGCCACGGATCTCACCGGAGTTACCGGCGCCTACCCGATCGACATCGACGGCGACGGCAACGTGGATCTGGCGGTTCTGCGCGTCGGCGGAGCGCAGCTTCTTCGCGGGCTTGGGAACTGCCGCTTCGAACCGGCGAACTCGGCATTGTCCTTCGACGACGGCAACGCCTGGACGACGTCGTTCAGCGCGAAATGGGAGGGCTCGGCCCAATTGCCGACGCTGGCCGTTGGACACTACCTCAAGCTCGACGCCACGGGAGCGCCGACGATGGATTGCGCGGACAATGCTCTGTGGCGGCCGAAGACCGACGGCAGCAGCTATGGCCCACCCATCGTGCTCACGCCCGGCTACTGCTCCCTATCGATGCTGTTCACCGACTGGGACCGCTCCGGACGGCGCGACTTGAGAGTCAGCAACGACCGCAACTACTACGTCAATGGCGAGGATCAGCTCTGGAGGGTCGCGGCCGGCGAGGCTCCGAGCCAGTACACCGATGCCAACGGCTGGGTGTCAATGCAGATCTTCGGCATGGGCATCGCCAGCTATGACGTAACCGGCGACGGCTATCCAGACTTCTTCCTGACCAGCCAGGGCGACAACAAGCTCCAGACTCTGACCCTGGGCCCGGATCAGCCGACGTATCGCGACATCGCATTCAAGCGCGGCGTGAACGCAGCCCAGCCCTTCACGGGGGGCGACGTCCTGCCTTCGACGGCATGGCACCCCGAGTTTCAGGACGTCAACAACGACGGCTTCATCGACCTGTTCATCTCCAAGGGCAACGTCAGCGCCCAGCCCGACTACGCCCAGAAGGATCCGAACAACCTGTTCCTCGGTCAGCCCGACGGGACCTTCAAGGAAGGGGCCGATACCGCCGGGATTCTCAACTACGAGCGTGGCCGCGGGGCCGCTCTGGCCGACTTCAACATGGACGGCATGCTGGACCTTGTCGAAGTCAACTACGGCACGGCGGTGAAGGTCTGGCGGAATGTGGGTTCGGGCGATACCAGCAAGCCTGCCCAGATGGGCAACTGGCTCGCAATCCAAACTGGCCAGCCAGGACCCAACAGGGACGCCGTCGGATCCTGGATCGAGGTCCAGGTCGGCGACGTGACGATGCGGCGCGAATTGACCATCGGCGGCGGTCACGCCGGCGGCCAGCTCGGTTGGACCCACTTCGGGCTCGGCCCGGGCGCCGCCGCCCAGGTCCGCGTCCAGTGGCCGGACGGCGAGACCGGGCCGTGGATGACCGTGACCGCGAACCAGTTCGTCGACATCGAACGGGGCGCGACCGACGCGCACCCGTGGTCGCCCCCAAAGGGATGAACGGAAGAGTGCATCGATGCTGAAGGCGCGGCTCGCCGAGATCGGCATGCCGGAATTCGGGATGCCGGAGGCTCGGCCGGAGATCCCCGCAGGTTTGTACACGGCCCGCGTGGCCAGGTTGCGGGAGCGCGCCGAGAGAGGCGCCTACGACTGGCTCGTCGTCTATGCCGACCGCGAGCACAGCGCCAGCCTGGCCTACCTGAGCGGCTTCGACCCCCGTTTCGAGGAATCGATCTTCCTGCTGGGCTCGACCGGCGAACCGGCGATCCTCGTCGGCAACGAGTGCTACGGGATGGCGGCTCAGGCGCCTCTGAAGATGCGGCCGGTGCTGTTCCAGGATCTCAGCTTGCCCGGTCAACCCCGCGATCGATCCCGGCCTTTGGCCGAGATCCTCGCCGATGAGGGCATCGGGCGGGGCAGCCACGTCGGCGTGATCGCCGGGAAGACGTATGCGGGCCGCGAAACGATCGACGCCCCGGCGTACCTCGTGGACGAACTGAGGCGCCTCACCGGCCCGACCGGCGTGGTCGAGAACGCCACGAGCATGATGATCGACGCCGCCGACGGGCTGCGCGTGATCAACGAGGTCGAACAGCTCGCTGCCTTCGAGTACGCGGCCTGTCAGACATCCGATGGCGTTCGGCGCCTTCTGCTCGGGCTTCAGCCCGGGATGAGTGAAAGCGAGGCGGTCCGTCTCCTGCACTGGAACGGCATGCCGCTGTCATGCCACTTGATGCTGACGGGCGGTCCGCGGGCCTCGCTCGGGCTGCTCAGCCCGGGGGACCGTCGGATCGTAAGGGGCGACAGGTTCACCGTCGGATTCGGCGTCTGGGGCGCGCTCAACTGCAGGGCCGGGTTCGTGATGGACGGTCCAAACGAGTTGCCGTCCGGCATCGCGGACTACGTCGAGCGCCTCGTCGGTCCGTACTTCGAGGCCGTCGCCGAGTGGTATGGCGCGCTTCACGTCGGCCAGACCGGCGGCGCCCTCTGGGAGATCATCGATCGGCACCTCGGCGATCCGTTCTTCGGGATCTCCCTCAACCCGGGCCACCAGATTCACCTCGACGAGTGGGTCAACTCCCCGATAGCCCGGGGCTCGCGAGTTGAGTTGCGTTCAGGAATGGCGCTCCAGGTGGACATCATCCCGGCGACAGGAACCGACTACTTCACCACCAACCTCGAGGACGGCCTGGCCCTGGCCGATCAGTCGCTGCGCGAGGCGTTTGCGGCCGGCCATCCGGCCGCGTGGCAGCGGATCCAGGCGCGGCGGCAGTTCATGAACGACGTCCTCGGGATCGCTCTCCACCCGGACGTGCTGCCGTTCTCGAACATGCCGGCCTATCTGCCGCCGTTCCTTCTCCGCCCGGACCGAGCCATGAGTCTGGCCGTCTAGACGCCGCGGACCACGCCCGGACGGAACGGCCGGTAGCTGCCCGGCCGCGCTCCTACCGCGCGATGGACCATTCCTCGCTCGGATCGGTGACCCGTGGTGAATCGGACGAGCCCGCCGACGGCGGGCTCGTGGCGAGGAACTTCGAACCGGGCGACCGGACGCGTCGCCTGTTCAGCTGTGTAGCTGGGCGAGTTCCTTCTGCGTGACCTCGCCGGGCATCTTGCCCATGATGATCATGGCCAGGACTTCGTCGGTCGTGACATCTGACTTGTTGACCGTGCCGACCAGCTTGCCGTGGAGCATCACGCTGATCCGATCGGCGAGATCGAAGACATCGTGGATGTCGTGGCTGATCAGGAAGATGCCGATGCCCTCGGACTTGAGCTGCTTGATCACCTCGCGAACCTGGACCGTCTCGGCCGGGCCCAACGCCGCCGTCGGCTCGTCCATGATCAGGATCCGGGCATTGAAGTGGATCGCGCGGCCGATGGCGATGGACTGCCGCTGGCCGCCTGAAAGCGATACCACCGGCGTCTTGAAGTTCTTGAAGTTGGGGTTGAGCCGGCCCAGGACCTTGCGGGTGGCCGACTCCATCGCCGTGTCGTCGAGCGAGCCCAACCGGCTCTTGAGCTCCCGGCCGAGGTAGAAGTTGGCCGACGCGTCGACGTTCTCAGCGAGGGCCAGGTTCTGGTAGATCGTCTCGATGCCCAGCGCCTTCGCGGTGCGCGGGTCCGGAATGGAGACGGGTCGGCCACTGAGGAAGATCTGGCCCGAGTCGCCGGGACGGGCGCCGGACAGGGTGCGGATGAGGGTGGTCTTGCCAGCGCCGTTGCCACCGACGAGGCCTACGACCTCGCCTGCCCGCAGATCAACTGTCACATCTTGGACCGCGTGCACGCCACCGAAGGCGACGCATATGTCGCGCATCTCGACCAGGGGCGGTTCCACGGCGGCCGGTGCGGCGACGAGATCGGGATTGGGTGCGATGCTCATCTGTTGCTCCTGGCCTACTTGGCGCGCCGATGGACGATGGTGTCGAGGCCGACCGCGAACACGAGGACGCAGCCTACCGCGACGTCCTGCATCGGCGAGTCCAGACCTATGGTGACCATGCCCGACTTGAGCGATTGCATGAGCACGGCGCCCAGGACAGCGCCCTGGATGGTGCCGATGCCGCCGGAAAACGAGGTGCCGCCAAGAACCGCCGCGGCGATCACGAGCAGTTCGTAGCCCGTGCCGGTGCTGGTTACACCCGCGTCGAGTCGTGAGGCCTGAATGCAGCCGGCGAGGGCGCACAGTACGCCCATCAGAACGAACGTACCGAGGATCGTCCGCTTGGTATTGATGCCGGCGAGGTTGGCTGCGTCGGGGTTGCCGCCGATCGCGAAGACGTAGCGACCGAACGGCCGCCGGGTCGTCAGGAAACCCATGACGAGGCCGATGCCGAGCAGCAGCAGGACGGGGGCTGCGAGACCGACCGAGATGACCAGGCCGTCCGGGTTGAGGCCGTGCGCCACCGCGTACTGCCGCGTCAGCAGCAGAGGAAGTGGGTAGCTGTTGTAGGCCCATATCGCGCCCAGAACGACCGCGCAGCCGCCGACGATGAGGATGGCCATAGCCCACTGCGGCCGGACGGGGAACCCGTACTCCCGGCGTTTGCGGCGGCTTGCTATCAGGGCGTAGACGATCCCCGCGCACAGCAGGATGCCGACTATCCATGTGGGCCAGAGACCGAGACTGCCCTGCGGCAGGTTGCCTCCGAAGATCGCGAACGTCTCGTCCATCGGTGCGATGGTCTGGCCCTGCTGGATCTTGAAGATGACGCCGCGCCAGATCAGGAGACCGGCGAGGGTGACGACGAAGGATGGAATCCCGATATAGGCGGTGAGACCGCCCTGGATGACGCCGATCAGCGCCCCGACCGCAACGGCCGCCAGTATCGCGATGATCCAGATCTCGAACCCGCCGTATGCGAGGTGGAGGTCCTCGGTGAGCCAGATCCGCTGGGTCATGGCCGCGACGTAGGCGGTCAGGCCCATTACCGAGCCCACGGAGAGGTCGATGTTCCGAGAGACGATGATCAGGACCATGCCGGTCGCCATGATCGCGACGGGGACGCTCTGGACCGAAACGTCATAGAAGTTTCTGGGCGTGAGGAACAGCCCGCCGGAGGCCCATCCGAAGCCGATCCAGATGGCAACCAACGCCACGATCATGCCGGCCAGCCGGAGGTCGACCTCCATCGTCCTCGAGCCGGCTTTAAGGCCGTCGGAGAGCGCCCGGATCGGCCTCATCCCCCGCGTCCAGGCCGATTGAGGCGCCTGCGTGATGGCCGCCTGCACTTCTCCGTTTGCCTGAGTCATCGTGACCCTCTCGAGTGGCCTGAGACCAAAGTTGCCGACCTTCATAGTAGCGCGCCCTGCACCGCGGGTTCCCGGGTGCAGGGCGCGTGAGAGTCGCTAGGAACGCGTATTCAGATCAGCCGCAGACGGCGACCGTGCCGGCCTTCACGTCCTTGCAGAGAGTGGCCTTGTCGATCCAGTTGGCGGTAAGGACATCCTGCAGGTTGGCCTGGGTGATTGCGTCAGGCGTGAGCAGGATCGAGTTGAAGGTCATCCCGGCGGTGGTGAAGGGCTTAGCCGGACCGTAATTGTCGGTCGTGATGCTAGCCAACGCCGTGCCGGCGCAGAGCTCAACGGCAGCCTGTCCGGCGGCGTCACCGAGCATGCGGGCGTCCTTCCAGACGTCGACGGTCTGGGTTCCAAGGGCGATTCGGTTCAGAGCGGCGGCGTCGCCGTCCTGGCCGGAGACCGGAACGGTGCCCGCCAGGCCCTGCGACTTGAGAGCGGCGATGACGCCGCCGGCCATGCCGTCGTTCTCAACGAAGGCGATGTCGATCTTGTTGTTGTTCTTGGTGAGGAACTGCTCCATCTCGGTCTGGGCGTTGGCCGGATCCCAGTTGTCGGTGTAGGTCTCACCGACGTTCTTGAGGGTGGCGGTCGACTGGCCCACATCCGGGAGACCGGCCTGGACCATGCCCGAGCGGAGGAAGTCCGCGTTCGCGTCGGCCTTGTTGCCCTTGATGACGACGAAGTTGCCGGAGCTCTTGACCTTCAGCAGTGCCGCGGCCTGCAGGTTGCCGACCAGGACGTTGTTGAAGGTGATGTAGAACGTGCCAGGATCATTGATCAGGCGGTCATAGGCGATGACCGGCACGCCGGCTGCGAGGGCCTTCTTGACGGCCGGCTCGATGGCCACTCCGTCCTGGGCAAGGATGAT
>Ga0182021_10001896_pt1 | contig 24295 bp, 23 predicted proteins | sample 612E3MmetaG_FD_120493 | JGI IMG/M metagenome (GOLD analysis project Ga0182021, IMG submission 120493) | Permafrost microbial communities from Stordalen Mire, Sweden - 612E3M metaG (Illumina Assembly) | ecosystem: Environmental > Terrestrial > Soil > Wetlands > Permafrost | place: Sweden... | reverse complement strand
GAAGCCATCCACAAAGCTGCCCAAATTCTCACCGACGCAAATTATCCACTTCTGTTCGGTTGGAGCAGCTCAACAAGCGAAGCGCAACGAGTTGGCGTTGAATTAGCTGAAGAATTAGGCTCAGCATTGGATAACTGCTGCAGCGTTTGCCACGGGCCGTCAGTTATGGCTGAACAGGAAATCGGCATCCCCTCATGTACTCTTGGACAAATCAGACACCGCGCAGACCTCGTAATTTATTGGGCATGCGACCCATGGGCTTCACACCCAAGACATCTTGAGAGATACACCAGTTTCACTGAAGGTCGTTTTGAAGGTAGTGAATGGAAAAATTACATGGAAAGACTGAAAGGCGCTGCAAGCCAGAAAAAAGTAGCCGCCGCTTCAAAGCGAATATTAGGTAGCTATAATCCTCCAGTTCATCCACAAACATGCGCTGTAGGTGCGCCTCCTCAGGCAATGAACAAGAATGGGCGTAAACTAATTGTTGTCGACGTCAGAAAAACTATAACTGCCGAGGCAGCTGACTATTTCATTCAGGTTGAACCAAACAAAGATTATGAAATACTAGACGCCATGAGATGTTTAGTAGCCGATCAAGAACTTGATGTTGACAAAGTAGGTGGTGTTCCAGTTGAATACCTTAAAGAAGTAACAGACGCAATGGTAAACTGCGATTTCGGCTGCATCTTTTTTGGACTAGGCTTAACTCAGAGCGCAGGGCGATTCAGAAACATCGAAATAGCAATCGCATTAACACGTGACCTTAACAGAAAAACCAAATTCGTCATCTCACCAATGCGAGGACACTTCAACGTTACAGGCGCAAACGTAGTATTCGCTTGGCAAACCGGGTACCCATATGCACTTGACTTCTCACAAGGCTACCCACAATACAACCCAGGCGAATTTACAGCCATCGACCTACTCAGACGAGGCGACAATGACGCAACCTTGGTTATTTCATCAGATCCAGGCGCGCACTTTCCAAAGGTAGCTATGCAAAATATGATGAAGCACCCGATAATCACGATTAACCCAGACATGAACGCTATCTCAAGGCTTGGCGACGTAGTGTTTCCAACGCAATGGTGCGGCATAGAATACGAGGGTACCGCTTACCGCATGGATCTAGTGCCAATACAACTCCGTAAAGTCGTTGAGCCGCCAAAAGGCATTCTAAACGACGAAGAACTCTTAACGAAAATACTAAAAGAAGTTCGAGCAATCAAAGCCCTAAGCCCTGAAACCGAAACTAACGCCGAACTTAAAGCACGCAACAAACTGGCACCTAGGATCGAAATTAAACAAAGAAAGAAAACAAAAAAAGTAGAGGTTGCTTAAATGACTGAGTTACTAATAAAAAATGGCTTCGTTTTTGACCCTATCAACAAGATTAACGGGGAAAAAATGGATATAGCCATCAAAAATGGCAAAATCGTCCACAAAGTCAGCAGCAAAGCCCAAGTAATTGATGCCTCAGGCCTAACTGTCATGCCAGGCGGTGTTGACATTCATACGCATATTGCAGGTGGGGAAGTTAACACCGGCAGAATAATTCGTCCTGACGACCACATTAAAGATGTGGAACGCAAAACAGCCATGACACGTAGCGGCACTGGCTACTCTATTCCTTCAACTTTCACTACTGGATATCGTTATTCTCGTATGGGTTACACAACCGTCATGAATCCGTCAATGGCGCCTCTTCAAGCTAAACATACCCATGAAGAATTAAATGACATACCCTTGCTTGACAAAGCCACTTATCCGCTTTTGGGTGATTGGTGGTTTGTATTAGAAAACCTAGCTAAAGGCAACATTGAAGAATGCGCTAAACATGTCGCTTGGATGCTGGATATAACCAAGGGCTATGCAATAAAAATTGTTAACCCAGGCGGTTTAGAATCGTGGGGTTTCGGACATAACGTTCACAGCATCGACGATCAAGTAGCCAACTTCTGTATTACTCCACGTGAAATTGTATGTGGCTTAGCCAAAGTCAACTCATTGCTTAACTTACCTCACTCCATCCATCTTCACACTAACAACCTTGGATTACCGGGTAACTACACTACAACACTTGAAACTATGAAGGCGCTAGAAAGTGTGCCTTACAATGGCAAACCAGTTGGTCACATTACTCACTTGCAATTCGCAAGTTTCGCAGGCGATGGCTGGGCACACTTTAAATCAGCATCAGAAGAAATTTCAAATTACATTAACGCCCACAACCACCTGACCTTCGACATGGGCCAAGTCATATTTACAGACACCACAACCATGACTGCTGACGGACCCTTCGAGTTTTCACTCTACGAGTTAGGCGGCCACAACAAATGGGTTAACAGTGACATTGAAACAGAAACCAGCGGCGGAATAATACCTTTCCACTACAAGAAAAATAGCCCAGTAAACGCATTGCAATGGTCTATCGGGTTGGAATTAGCTTTGCTAATTAAGGATCCCTGGAAAATGTTTATGACAACAGATCATCCCAACGGTGGACCCTTCTTTGCTTACCCACGTGTTCTCGCCTGGTTATACAGCAAGAAAGCCCGTGAAGCAACACTCAAGCATTGCAACAAAAAAGCTCAGAATAAGAGCTTGCTCCCGACAATCGACCGTGAAATGACTCTCTACGAAATAGCCATTATGACCCGTGCAGGACAAGCAAAGGCTTTGGGGCTTTCAAACAAAGGCCACCTTGGTATCGGTGCAGACGCAGACATAGCAATATACAACATTAACCCCGAAAAACTTGACATAGCCCAAAAATTCAAGATAGCGCGTAAAGCTTTCAAACACGCAGCCTACACCATCAAAGACGGCAAAATCGTTGTAAAAGACGGCGAAGTAGTAAACAACACCACACCTGGCCGAACTATGTGGCTTGATGTCCAAACCAAAAACCCCTGTGTGGTTGACGACGAGATGAGGCGCAAGTTCAAACAATACTGGACAATCGAATACGACAATTACCCAGTGTTCGATCATTACCTGAGGGTTCCAGAAAAATTAACCATAAAGGCAAGTGTCTAAAATGTTCATCTTGATCCCCAAAAGAAATTTTGACGTACCTGTCCAAGCAGCATGCATAAGTCCCGACGTATTCAAAGGCAAAGATATAGCTGAAATAGCAAACCTGCCTGTTACCGAGGGAAACCGCAACTTAAAACTAGGCGACGTCTTCGAAATCAATGAAGACAATCTTGAAACACCTTATATCACTATAAACGGAGATGCAGGCAAAGTCAAACGAATCGGTCAAGCAATGAAAACAGGTGAAATCCTCATCAATGGCGACGCAGGAATGCATACAGGCGAAAAAATGGCCGGCGGTAAAATCACAATAAACGGTAACATAGGTGGATGGTCAGGTAACGACATGAAAGGCGGCTTAATTGAAGTCCATGGAGACGCAGGCGATTATTTGGCTTCCCCTTATCGTGGGACAGCTACAGGAATGAAAGGCGGCTTAATAGTTGTTGACGGCAAAGTCGGAAGTGACTCCGGGTGCTACTTGCACGGTGGAGTACTCAAAATCAAAGGCGGCGCCGGGCGATTCCTCGGTTACCACATGAGCGACGGCGCAATCTTGGTGGACAAAGAAGTTGACACAAGGGCAGGAGCATGTATGACAGGCGGCAAAATCGTCATAACAGGTACAATTCCAGAAATCATGCCCACATTCACCATAGACAGCGTCAAACCCAAAGTCAAAGTAGACGACACAACAAACGTCGCAGGACCATTCTACGTATTCCTAGGCGACCTCGCAGAACACGGCACAGGTAAAATCTTCGTCTCTAAAATGAACAACCCCCAACTAAAAACATATGAAAAATATCTTTAATTCTTACTTAACAACGCTATTCGCATCAGCTTAATTTTTATTTTTTACTTATTTTTTCATATGCAGACTTTTTGGATAGCCGAATAACTTATCAACGCCGCTGAGCTCAAACAAAACAATACACAGAGGATCAGCGTTATGCGCCAAGTTGAAATTGTAAAGCTTGACTTAGCCACGGGAAAATCGGAAAAAATGATTGATTGTGTTGCTGAAGAGGTTCCTCTTCAAATTTCACTAAATAATTCTTATACCTTTGTCATTTGGTGCTCTCCATCCCAGTTTAAAGAGCTTGCAGTCGGCTACTTGTTTGCCGAGAATATTTTACAGTCGGTTAATGAAATAAAATCATTATACTCAGATGAAAAAAGGAACAAATGCGAGATTGATCTAAAGGAAAGCGTAGATTTGGATGAACGAATGAAAAACTCACGGCGAAGCACCCGCATAATCCCGCTGATTAAGGCAAGTACATCGCCCTATCAGCATGATGAGAAAATACCCGTTGTAAAATCCAAGTTGGCAGTTAAAGCAGAAGTTATACTGGAAGGGATTAATCAGATGAACAGCCTAGCCAAAGGTTTCAAAGAAACTGGAGGGCTTCATGACTCTGCAATTCTTAAGGCAGACGGCACGATGGTCGCTTTTTCCGAGGACGTTGGACGGCACAACACTGTTGACAAAGTCATAGGGCAGGCGTCGCTGAACAGGGAGGATTTTAGCCAGTGTTTCATGATTATTACTGGGCGCGTTCCGGGTGATATGATTTACAAAGCGGCAAAAGTTGGTTTGCCTATTGTTGCTTCGGTGGCGGCGGTTTTGAATTCGGGAATTTCTTCAGCTGAAAAAGCCAATATAGCATTGGTGGGTTTTGTGCGTGGATACCGTATGAACGTTTACACGGGGCTCGAAAGAATTATTCTATAGGTGAGCTGATGAATCGACCTGATATTATGCGAATGCCAAAACGCACTGACCCAAAAGAAGCTCAAGCTAAGCTTCTTGACGAGGTAAAGTCAAAAACGTTATCCACAGAAAAAGTCCGTTTAGCTGAGGCGCTCGGCAGAGTCTTAGCCAAAGATGTGACTTCAAAAATTAACATACCAGCTTATGATAAAACTTTCATCGACGGCTACGCAATCAACCCCAAAGACACTGTTGGTGCCACACCTCCCAAGCCTGCAACCTTTAGAGTTGTTGGCAAATTGTTTCCAGATAACTACCCAACCAGGGCTGAGGTGTCAAGCGGCGAAGCCATCTACATTGCATGCGGAGCCCCCATCCCAAAAGGAGCAGCCTCAACCGTCAAAGCCGAAGAAACCCGCCTAAACGGCGACAAAATCGAGGTAGTTCGAGAAATCAAGTTAGGTGAAGGCGTCATACCTATGGGCGACGACGTAAAACAAGGCGCACTGATTCTCAAATGTGGGCAGGTTCTGCGACCCCAAGACATCGGTTTGCTCGCCTCAATCGGCATGAACGAAGCTGAAGTTTACAAAAAGCCAACAATCGCCATCTTATCAGGCGGAGACGAACTCATCAACCAATGCAGAAAAGACCCATCCAAAATCGCAAATAACTACGCTTTGGTAATTGCGGGATTGGCTTCTGAATTAGGAGCAACAGCCGAAGTGAAGGGTATAATGCCCGACAAATTGGAACAGGTTCAAAGCAAAATCGGCGAAGCTCTAACCGACGCAGATATCGTTGTTACCATCGGCGGCACGTCGGTGGGTATGAAAGATTTCGTTCCAGACGCAATAAACCAGCTTGGGGAACCAGGCGTTGTTGTGCAGGGCATCTCGCTAAGACCTGGTGCTGTTTCAGGCTTTGGCATCATTAACAGTAAACCCGTTGTAATGTTGCCCGGTCACATTGGTTCATGCATTGCAGGCTTCTATCTTTTTGTGGCCCCACTAATTCGACAATTTTGTGGTTTAGAGGGTGACGGTTTGCTCCCATTGTTGATTGCTGAACTGTCAGAAGCGGTGGATTCTGGTCCGCAATTCAGATTTCTGCTCCTTTGTTTAAAACGGGTTGAGAGTAAGCTCTTGGCTGAGCAAGTTGAAGGTGGATCGAGTGCCCTAACGACCCTTGTAAAATCAAACGGTTACTCAATCATTCCACCCCACACAAAGTTTGCTAAAGACTCTAAGATAGACGTTCATTTGTTCGGAAAACTAGAAATGTCGCAGATCACCTAAATCGAGTTTAACGTATTTTAGATGGATACCTGTGAGCATGGCAGTATTTCCCCATAGCCCATGACTCGCACCATGATTTGTCAGCCCAAGCTCGCTCAGCTAGCAATCGGCACCTGTTTTCATCGTACATTTCTGCCTCCAAGCGATAATTGTTTGCAGCCTCAACGAAAGTCTCTTTGCCCTCAAAATCAAGTTCAACAGCAGTTTTAGGGTCAGGCTGGTGTTGGGACAGCTTCAGAAATGTTTCACCTTGGTTTTCCCCGCTTAACGCTGCCCAAAAATGTGAGTTCGAAAACTCAAAGTTGCTGGTGGTGCGACCAAAAGTCATCTGTGCCTCTGAAAGTTTGCCTTCCTGCATCAATTCACCGCCTTTACGAAGAAGTTGCAAATCAGAAATTGCTAAAGCATTCGCGTTCAACCTGAGGTTTTCTTTGACGGGGCCATGGGCGCGTCGCGTTTGAAGTTTGCAGAGGTCTTCTCTGGAATTTATGTTGATAAAACTTTTGAGTTCTGGGTCAAGGGTTTTAATGTGGTTCATTGGAGAAGCCAGCAGAAGTTTTGAGGCGCCTCTTGGGATGTCGTCTGAACGTGGCCGCTTTAAACTGCACAGTGAATCTGTGATTTGTAAAGCAACATAACGTTTAAGGACCATCAGCAAGGTTTCAAGCCTTCCGCTGGGCCACATTGGAACCGCAACCTCAACATCCGCCGCCTCATTAAACAGGTATTCAGCGACAGCGGGTTTTAGAAACGGCATGTCGCAGGGTAACGTAAGGCAAAAATCCGTTTTGAGTGCCCTCAACCCAGACATGATAGCCACGTTAGGACCACTAGTACCCTCTATTTCTTCATCAACTACAAAATGGACTTCAGTCAGTGCATATTTCTTTAGTATCTGTTCGTATTTTGCTCTGCGTTGTTCATCATTTACCGATATTGCAATTTCATCTACGACGCTTTGGACGTTTTCGATAGCGTGTATAAGAAGGGGTTTTCCTGAAAGCTTAGCGAGGGCTTTATCCTGCCAAACTTTGTCTATCGACTGGAATCTGCGGGCTCTTCCCCCTGCTAAAATCAATGCAGCCCGTTTAACCATAAAAATTTCCTCAGTTAAGCTGTTTTATTTTGTGTTAACTGTTTTTTGACCAGTTCCAAAAGTTTTTGTCCATCTTCAGGTACTTTCACTATTGGTATGCTGTTGTATGTTAGGCTGCTTGAGTTTCTTGCTACTATGCCTGCAATCGCCAAAATCGGCTGAACTGTACCCTCAAGAGTCTGTTTAAGCCCCTTTTCGTCTGTAGCAGTAATAATTTTGGGTACATCTGCTCTTTTAGCCATTAAGCTGTGAAAGCCTTCTATGAAAACAATGTCGAGTCTTTCGTTTTCAAGAAGGTTGATTATATTGTCTAAGTTGTTGAGCTCCAACTCAGTTTTCCTAATAATGTCTATTTCTTCCGGCGAAATTGCAACAATCACTTTAGCGCCTGCCTTTGCGTATCTCCAAGTGTTTGTGCCCTCCTTATCCATCGTAAAGCCTTTATGATGGACATGTTTGATTGAGCCGATTTTGTAGCCTTCTGCTGAGAGACAAGAAATTAAGTATTCTATGGTTACCGTTTTTCCTGAACCGCTTACACCTACAGCGGCAACAACTAAAACCGTACATGGTCACGCTCCTGCTTGAAGATTAATCACTTCGTTTTTATAAATTGCGTTTTGCTTTTCATGTTGCATAATGAGAATCTCTATTTTCGGCGCTTAATCATTAATTGGGTATATGTTATTTTGGATAAGGACTTGAATTTGATTTTGTTTCTTCAGTCATCTGTACTGTGTAATTTTGGTATAGTTTTAAATTAAACCTTACTTATCCATGTTGCATCAAAAAAATCAGTGGCTCCAATGGCTCAAAAATTACCTAAATTTCGTTTAAGCCGAAAAACAAAATTGTTTGTAACTTTTGTAATCATAGCTACGTTGGTTTTTTCTTTTTTTGCCTTTATACCGGGTCAAAGTTCAAACTTATCAAAATGGTTAGGCCTAAAGCAGAATCCCACCCGAAATTCTGGATTAATCGAGTCTGGACAACCAGTTAATTCCGCGGTGTGGCTTGGAGTTGCTGATAATGCTTGGGCGTACTTTCAACCTGGCGTAGGCGTTGATGCTAACACCGGGCTTCCATATGCTGGAGGAATATACTTTAAAGGCCTTACCGATTGGGACTTAGGCGTTTACATTCAGGCGGTAATTGACGCGCAGGAAATAGGCTTGATAAGCACAAACGGAACCTTGGGTTCTTACACAAGATTAGACAAGGTTTTGAGTTACTTGGAAAATCGGCCTCTTAATGAAACTACGCATTATCCGTTTTGGTTCTACGACGCAACAACTGGAAAAGACTATCATTCGCTGTCTGAAACGGCAACAGGTACCGTTGACATAGTTGATACTGGACGATTATTTGTTGCCCTCAACAATCTCAAAGCGTACAACCCGAGTTGGACTCAGCGGATAGACAACTTTGTCTACGATACCTATGGTAATAGGTCAGATTACACTGCTTTAATACCTGGTCTTGAAAGTGATGCTAGTTCAAACAGCATTTACGGGTACTATTTTGGTAGTGGCTACACAAGTTTTTGGCCTCAGCAACTCGGTAACGTTCCGGAGAGCATAATAAACAACATCGTTAATTCTCCTACTGTGACAACTTATGGTAACGTTTCATTGCCTAAAGTTCCTCTTGCTTGTGAACCACTATTATGCTCCATTTTCGAAGTAAACAGTACTGACTCCAAATTATTGGCTGTGTCAAACCAGGTTCTTCTCGCACATGAAGCCTACTACAATGCGACAGGTCAATACGTAGCTTTTAGCGAAGGAAACAGTTTCACAAGCCAGTATCTATGGGAATGGGTAGTTGGACCTGATGGCACTCCATGGCAAATAACCACGTCAGGAGGCGCGTTATATTCAGGCAATGCCATCGTTTACAGTAAAGTAGCATTTAGTTTCTTAGCCCTATATAATTCAACTTACGCCCAGAATACACTTGTTTACCTTGAAAAAAATCTACCTAACCCTACAAACGGCTACTCTGACGGAGCTGACACTACCGGTCGCGCAGTTCCGGGGCTTGGCAGTAACACAAACGGTATGATCTTGGACGCAGCACACTATGCCCTTCAGCATGATTCGTAAAATTAACTTTTCATTTTGGGCTTTCCTTGAATATGAAATTTTGTTCAACGCCACTGTCTGCAAAGACATTTAGTGAGTCAGCGCTGAAACGCACGCACGCTTTATCCCCTATGGTTAAGCTTAACTTTTTAACCTCACTTAACGAAAGTCTGGTCTTTAACAGGAACCCCACGTCGACGGTAACTTGCGCAGTTGACCGCATTTGAGTCATCTCAATTATTGTACCCTCTACAGCATTGAATAGCGATCTGTCAAAAGCCTCATCTGCCGGTCTTGAAATTACAACGTCATCTGGTTTAACCGTAGCAACTACTTCTTTTCCAACCAGACCATCGGTTGCACGCGCAAATACTCGTACACCATTCACGTCGATTTCCAGCAAGCCAGCGTGGGTTCCAACTCCTTTTCCTTTGAACGCGTTGACTCCAAGAAACTTTGCAACGTAAGATGAACTGGGCTTGTCAAAAATTTCTGTCCTGTCTCCTATCTGCTCTATTCGCCCGTTACCCATCACCGCAATTCTATCAGACATTACGAATGCTTCAGACAAATTATGTGTAACATAAACTACCGTGATTTTGAGTGCCTGCAAATAGTTCTTGAGTTCAAGCCTGAAGGATTCCCGTAATTGAGGGTCAACAGCTGAGACGGGCTCATCTAAAAGCAGCACTTGAGGTTCAGTCGCTAAAGATCTGGCTAAAGCGATGCGCTGTTTTTGTCCGCCGCTGAGTTGGCTTGGATAAAACTTTGCGTATTCGCGGAGGTCGACAAAGTCAAGGAGCTTCTCTGTTCTTTTCTTAACTTCCTGTTTGGGCAAATGCAGTGACTTTAACCCGTACGCGACGTTGTCTTTGACTCGCATATGCGGAAAAAGCGATATATTTTGGAAGACATAGCCAACTTTGCGGTCTGACGGCTTAATGTGAACTTTTTTTGTGCCCACCTTTCCGCTGACCAAGACATCGTTAATGTAGATATTGCCTTCATCTTGTCTGGTTAAACCCGAAAGTATGTTTAACAGCGTTGTTTTTCCGCACCCGTTTGGCCCAAGCAGTGACAAGATTTCCTTTTCTTTGACTTCAAGACTAAGATTGCCTAAAACTCTTTTTTCTTTAAATGATTTTGTAACTGAATTAATCTTTATCATTTTTTGTTTCCAAACCTTTTCTGCTCAAGAAGTTTGACAGTGATAAGGACTGCAAACGCGATGGCTATTAAGATGATAGATAACATGACTCCTGCCAGCGGGTCTGAGTAGAGGAAAACGTAGATTGCAAGCGGCATGGTTTGAGTTACGCCGGGCAGGTTCCCCGCAAACATTAATGTTGCACCAAATTCACCTAACGCTCTTGCCCAAGTCATCATCGCCCCAGAAATTATCGCCCGTATCGATAAGGGTAAGGTGACAGTGAAGAATATCCTAAGTCGCGAGTCAGTTAACATTTTGGCGCTATTAATAACATCGCGATCCATGTTTTCAAACCCAGTTTTGGCCGACCGTAGTAGGAATGGGGATGCCACAAAAGTTTCTGCGATGATAACTGCTATTGTGCTGCCTGGCAAAACGTATCCGAGCTTGTTGAATACTGGGCCTAAGAGGCCTTTTGGCGCAAAAGCATACAACAACGCTACACCGGCTACAGCAGGCGGCAACACTATTGGCAAATCAATCAGTGTGTCGATGATTGTTTTTCCATGGAAGTTTCTTGTTGCCATGAAATAAGCCGTCGGCACCGCCAAGACCACGGCAATCAACGTTGCGGTTCCAGCGGTGAATAAGCTCAGTTTTATAGCTTCTATAATTGCAGCGTTATGCAATTGCGCGTTAACTTGGCTGGGTTCAATTCGTAAAAAGATCGCCACTATTGGCAAGATAACAAAAAGAAAGTAAGTAAATACAATGAGTATGAGAATCGCAATTATGATTTTGTCTGATAACGATTTAGCAAATTTGAGCTTCAATATTTTTACACCGATTGATTAATTAAAAAAGTGGTGGAGATGTGCTTAATATATGCGTTTTATTGTCCGAAACCGAATTCCTTTAGTAGATTTTGCCCTTCGGTTGTGCTCCAGTAATTCATGAATATCTGCGCCATGTTTGCATTGCTTGTTCCGCCGATTACTGCTATGCCGTAATTGCCGACAGTGTTCACTGATGGGTCTATTGCCATGAATTGGACTCCTGACCCTGTTATGTTTGCGTATGCCCAATCGGAGACAAATACCATACCAGCGTCGTATGCGCCTGTGTTAAGGCCAATGTCTCCAACAACGTTTTCATCGCTTGTTTCATAGGATTTGACGTTGCTTGCAAAAGTCGAGTTGAAATTTACATAAGCGCCAGAGCTAACGTATTGTGGACTGCTTGAATTACCCCATGTTGAGTCGATTTTCCAAAGGGTTGTGTTTGTGTATGAGCCTACCGGAACCGTCGGTGCCGCTACTACTAGTCTTACTCCTGGGTTAACTAAATCTGCCAAGGATGCGATTCCTTTCGGGTTGCCAGGTGCCAAGATTACGCAGAGTTTGTTTGTGGTAAATGATGTGGCGTTGTTATTGAGTAGTAAGTTTGAATTTTTAAGTACTGTAGTCCATTTGGTGTCAGCTGACATGAAGACGTCGCATGGTGAGCCTGCAACGATTTGTTGTTCCAATGTGCTTGATGACCCAGAACTAACTATGATGTTACAGTTGTATTGGTCTTTGAATGCTGAGCTCATGTTTGTAATAACTTTAGCTAAGCTTGAAGCAGCAAATATTGTCAAGCTTGTTGATGAGTAAGTGGGTACAGGGGTTGGCGAGGCTGTAGGGGATGGCGTTGGAGACGCTGTGATTACTGGAGAGGTTGTAGGCGAACTTGTAGCTGTTGCGGTGGGTGATGGGCTGATTGTCGGTGTTGGGCTTGGGGTTGGTGTTGGGGTGGGTGAAAGGCTAGAGGTGCTAGAATATGTTGAGTACGCATAAGCTCCTATTACTGCAGCAACTATGATTATTACTGCTAAAATTATGGCGATATATTTGGTGTTCATAATTATTCATCACGATGTTATCATTTAGTCATATCGACTAAATGTCAACATATAAACATTTCCCACAAAAAAATATAGCTCACGACATTTTTCCCAAAATTAACTTCAGCTCAGCCTGAGCATTTCGATAGCGGTTAACTAAATTTTTTCCAAAATTTGTAACCTCAGAAGAACCTCCGCCTTTTGCACCCCCCCGAACTCGCGTTACCAACGATTGGCCTAAACGGGCTTCCGCTAAGGTAATCCTGTGCAACGCATAACGATATGACATTTTTAGATGTTGAGCAGCTTCTAAGATTGAGTGGCGGTTGCCTATTTCTTCTAAAAGTTCGGCTATGCCGTCGCCGAAAACTGCTTCGTCTTTTTCGTTAACCATCCAAAGTTTGGTTTCAAAGCGTAGGGTACACATGTTAGTCACTGTTGTAAGTTGGTGAGAGAGCGACTTAAGTTTAATGTTTGTTTGGTTATTATTTTTTTGCATGGATTCGTTATGTTTGTATAATCATAACGCTTTTATAGTATATATTGTATATACTGCCTATACGCGTATTTATTGTATAGCTAAAGGAAGAGCGTGAAAATGCCTCAAACCCAAACAAAAAATGACGCAGACAACAACAAAATCCTCCAAAAACAACAACTAAACCCACAAGTAAAACTCTTAAAAATCCATGCCCCAACTATAGCCCAAAAAGCCCAACCCGGACAATTCGTAATCCTTAAAGCACATACAAACAGTGAACGAATCCCCTTAACCTTAGCAAGTTGGGACAAACACGAGGGTACAATTACCATCATCTTCCAAGAAGTCGGCTATTCAACAATTGAACTAGGCAAACTCGAAGGTGGTGAAAAAATCCAAAACGTTGCAGGGCCTCTGGGAAAACCTAGCAAAATCCAAAACTATGGTAAAGTCGCAGTGGTTTGCGGCGGCGTTGGAACCGCAGTAGCATACCCAGTTGCTAAAGCTCTCAAAGAAGCAAAAAACTGCGTTGTAACCATTATGGGTGCACGAAACAAGGACCTTTTCATATTAACGCCAGAGATGATAACGGTTTCCAACGAAATTTATTTTTCAACTGACGATGGCTCAAAAGGGCAGAAAGGCTTCGTCGTCGACGTTCTAAAAGCCCTTATTAATGAAAATTATAAATTCGATCTCGTTTTTGCTGTCGGCCCGCCGATGATGATGAACGCTGTTGCTGAAGTTACCCGTCCATTCGGTATAAAAACAGTCGTCAGCCTAAACCCAATCATGGTTGATGGCATGGGTATGTGTGGAGCTTGCAGGGTGTCCGTCGGCAAAAAAACCCAGTTCGCTTGTGTGGACGGCCCAGAATTTGACGCTCACAAAGTTAACTTTAAAGAACTTGTCCAGCGGCTCAAAAGCTACACCAACGAGGAAAAGTTAACTACTCACGTTAATGCACCTTCAGGAGGCACCTGCACATGCCACAACCAATAAACTCAAACAGTTCCCCGAACCGATGGCAAGCAGTTGAAGCACCACGACAAGAACCAGAAGAACGCATTAAAAACTTCAAAGAAGTAATGTTGGGTTACTCTAAAGAACAAGCCTTGGCAGAAGCCTCAAGATGCTTAACCTGCCCAAACCCCCAATGCGTTAGCGGCTGCCCAGTAGGCGTTAACATTCCAGCATTCATAAAATCCATTAAAGAAAAAAAATACCAAGAAGCCATCTCAAAAATTAAAGAAAAAAACAGCCTCCCCGCCATATGCGGACGGGTTTGCCCTCAAGAGGAACAATGCCAAAAATACTGTATAATGGGCAGAAAAGGCGAATCAGTGTCAATTGGGCGACTTGAGCGTTTTGTCGCTGACCTTGAACAAGAAATAGACACAACAGCTAAACAAGTCAAGGCTTGGAATGGAAGAAAAGTAGCAGTTGTCGGCGCTGGCCCTGCGGGGTTGACAGTGGCAGCTGATTTGGCTAAGCTAGGGTATAGAATTGCGGTTTATGAAGCACTTCATACTGCAGGCGGCGTATTAGTATATGGGATTCCTGAGTTTCGATTACCTAAACATATCGTTCAAAAAGAAGTTGAATATATCAAAAGTATAGGTGTAGAATTACACACTGACACTTTGATAGGCAGACTCTTCACTGTCGAGGAATTGCTCGCGAATGGGTTTGACGCCGTTTTCATAGCCACAGGCGCAGGTCTTCCAAAATTCATGGGCATCAGAGGGGAAAACCTTTGTGGAATCTACTCAGCAAACGAGTTTTTGATTCGAGTCAACCTCATGAAGTCCTACAAGTTTCCAGAGCACAAAACACCAATACACATCGGCAAAAAAATCGCTGTCATAGGCGGAGGCAACGTAGCTTTAGATTCAGCGCGATGCGCAATTCGGTTAGGCGCTGAACAAGTATCCATCGTTTATCGTCGGTCAAGAGACGACATGCCAGCTAGAGAAGAGGAAATATCCAACGCTGAAGAAGAAGGAATACACTTCAAATTCCTCGCTGCGCCAACAAGGTTCATAGCTGATGATCATGGCCAAGTTAAAGGCATGGAATATGTAACGATGAAACTTACTGAGCCTGACGCGACAGGAAGAAGTAAACCGGTTCCAATCAAAGGGTCAGAAGTCACCTTGGACGTTGACACAGTGATTGTTGCTATCGGACGCACACCTAACCCGATAATTCAAGCAACAACCAAAGGATTGAAAACCCTAACCGGCGGCATAATAGCGATTGATAGAGAAACCGGCCAAACTAGTCTAGAAGCAGTTTACGCAGGCGGTGACATAGCAACCGGTGAAGCTACAGTGATTAGTGCGATGGGTTCAGGCAGAATTGCTGCACAAAGCATACACAACTTTCTAAATTGCCCTAAAAAAGAAACAACGTTAACGCCCTCTGCTACGTTAACCTAATGCTTTATTTTTGCTCTTTTAATTCGCTAAAATCGCTCGACTCAGGGTTGGGCGCTTTAAAGGCACGGTTAACCGTTATTTCCGCCATACTGAAGGCGCAGTGGCAAATTCTTTTTATATCATCGCGGATTGAGCATATGCCGCAGACAAGATCAGAACTTTTTGGGGGACCCGTAAAAGATTTGGTAGCTATTTCCATTTCAGCTTTGTCCATTTTTTGTCTGTATTTCATAATTTCAACTGCGGCGGCGACATCTTTTGAGAAGAAGGCTTCAATTCCTTTTATGTAGAGCTCCAAGACTTCTTTTCCAGTAGAAATCACAATCGACAGAACTTCATCTGGAATCTTCTGTTTTGCACCGTCAAGCATAATGATGTGACGCGCGATGTCAGCAGCGTAATCTCCTGCGTACTCCATACGATAAACAAGAATTTGGTGATCCATACAATCTAACGGATCAACGTGTAACTCGTTGGCTAAGATTGGGTCTTGAGCGGCGTTACGCAGAATTCTGAGAATAAAGAAGCCAAAGTGGTCAACATCATCATCCAAGGACATTACGGATTTTGACAGCTCGATGTCGCTGCTTTTTAATGAGTTGATGGCGCCTTCAATCATTGAGCGTGAGATAAGGTGCATACGTTGAATCGCCTGCTCCAAAGAAGCCTTCGACTCATCCATAAGGCTTTGAATATAAACGCATTTTGCATCAGCTTCCATAACTCTCATGTAAAGTCTGCCCGCCATGCGCCGAATCGCTTTCGTTTGTGTTACTGCAAAAATTTTTTCTGACGTTAATATGATGCCTGAATAACCATTTAAGAAGGCTCCGAGGATTTTCTGTGATATGAGTAGCTCTTCTTCATTTTGTCCAATGCTAAGTGTTATTTCTTTTGGTTCAGATTTTTTTAGGGCGCCGGGGTAAACGACTAAAGATCTGTCCCGTTGAATGTTGAATGAAACTGAGTCGCCTTTTTTTAGGTCGTTTAATTGCATCCAATCTTTTGGGAGAGATATAACCAACGATGACTTGCCCAACGACATTATTTTTCGTTCCATAAACCTTTCCCCAAACAATATGCAAGTATTAACAGTACATACGTTATTTACTCAATATATATTATACGCTAAAATTACAACAGACAAATTCCTTAATGAAGTGTCTGAAGAGAAAAAACTGATTATGCCTCAATTACCTTAGCGTCTTTGAGGACGTTAACGTTTCCATTGCCATTTGTTACATAGCCAACTTCGAAGTGCCTAACCTTACGTTTATCCAACTCGCTTTGCAGGTCATCGACATTTTCTTTAGCCACTGCGATAAGCATTCCACCCGCCGTCTCCTTTGCTTCACCTTGCAGTAATGGGTAACCGAAAATTTCCGTCAACACGGGCGTACCACGAATCACCGCCAATTGGTCAATGATGATGTCAACTTTGCTTAGAACCGCCATGTTTGCTGCGTGACCTTTCAGGCCGAAACCTGTAACGTCTGTTGCAGCGTGAACTGGAACTTTCTGCATAGCTTCGGCGACGGGCTTGTTAGAAGTAATCATTCCACTGATAGCACCGTCAATAGCCGCATCAGTTAAATCCTCGGATACACCTTGGAGAAGTTCTTTGCCTTCTTCTTCTTTGCGTAAGCGGTAAGCAGCCATCGCGGGCGCAATACCAAGTGGCTTAGTCAAAAACAACCTATCACCCACCTGCGCTCCTCGGGTGTAAACGATTTTTTCTGGGTCACCAATGCCTGTTGCCGTACCGCCAATAATTGGCCAAGGATTCCGGATCGTATGACCCCCAACCACAGGCGCGCCCATCTCATTGCAAAAATCACCAAACCCTTTCAGCATCCCCACAGCCAACTCGTCAGGCATGTTCTCAGGAAACGCCATAATCGACAACACGCTGGCAATGTTTGTTACGGCTAAAGCGTAAATGTCGCTTGTAACGTTGCTTCCTGCAATTCTACCTTGAATTTCTGGTTCATCCACCATGGGCGTAAAAAAATCAAGCGTATTTAGGACAGCAAGGTTATCTGCAATTCTGACCACGCTGGAATTTTCCCATGGACCAGCCAACACTTTCTCACTAAACCCCTCCGACAAACCAGCCTTATCCAACAAACCGCCCAGCTGATACTGCGGAAGCTTGCAGCTACAGCCGTGGACAGGAACAACTTTGGTTAATCGATAATCCAATTTCTTTTACCTTCAACTTCTACTCATTATTACTCTAAGAACTCTAAAGATAAAAATATTCAAACCCCAAAAAATGGAGAAAAAAAGTTTATTGCTTTTTCCCTTGGATAATTTCGAGGAAAGCTTCAATTCTTGTTTTTATCTGCTCGGAATCGCCCATAGCATAATCCGTTTCAATCTTTAGCATCGGCAAACCTTGTTTCTTCAAAGCTCGCTCAACTTTTACTCCTTCTACATTGTAATCATGGCAGTTTTGCAGTGTATAGTAAATGACGCCGTCGACTTTGAATTGCTTGGCCAGCTGGGCTATGCTTTCTATTCTTCTGTCGTTGGGGGTGAAGCATGCGCAGGGGATTTTGGCGTATTTTTCGTCTATTGCCCAAAGCAAATCATGAATGCTGTCGCCTTTTGGCTCGACTGGGTCAGTAAAGTATCTTGTTCCAACGCAGCTTTCTTCAACTACAACTGTTGCGCCAACTGACTCGGCGATGCTATGTACTTTCCAATTAGGAACCGCCATCGGAGACCCAGAAATCATAAGCCTCGGGGCATCTTTTGCTGCAACTCCTACACCCTGTTTTTTACGGGTTTCAAGTTCGTCGCAGAGCTCGTTGACTTTGGCGGTAAACCGTTTTACGTCATCCATGAAGCCTATTTGGTTGATTAATAAGCCGTCTAAGCCGCTGATTGGTGAAGGCGACGCTGCCCGCAGGTCGGAGAGACGTTTGAGGGCTGCTCTTTTCGCGTTTATGAGTTCGATAGCTTGTTTGAGTTTCTCCGGGGTTATCTGGTTTCCTGTTACTTCCTCCATTTTTGTTTTGAAAGATTCTAATTCTTTGTACCAGAATTCTTTGCCTTGTTGGGTGTCTGGTTTGTGGGGGACTTCAAGCACGTAGGTTGGGATAAGCTCACTGAGGAGTTCGTAGACTTTCTTTTTGCCGTCGCATGTTGTTTCTCCAACCACGAGGTCGCTGGATTGGAAATATGGACAGGTTCGATTTAGTTTGAACCCGTAAAATGACTTGATTAATGGACATAGGTTTCGGGGTAAAACAGCTTCAGCGTCAGGAACAGAAAAGTCTGCGCCGCCGCATAAACCCACCATTGTAGCATCTGCTGCATAGGCAAGCTCTTCAGGCGCGTAAATGCAAAAAGCACCAATTACCTTTTTCCTTTGCGCTCGCAAGTCGTTTAATTCTTTGATTCGCAAGCCGTGAACTTCAGACACAACAAAGTCAAAGTAATCCATTTTTTTAGGCCTGTTTTTCTGGGACATAACAGCGCTGCCGTAGTATTGTCCTAAGCCGTTTAAGAGTTGACCGTGTTTTTCAATGTCCATTCCTAAGCTTTTCCACATTGGTTCATATTTTTCTGTCATATGATCACATGCCAATGGAGAGCGTATTATAATTCAGCTTATTAAAATTTCTGATAATAACTATTAGGAAAATTGATGCAATCAGCATTTCTTAATTAAAATCTTAAACTCTGCACCAGACTTAGAAGCTTCAACAACCATATGCCCATTGTTCTTAACCCAACGCTGAACATTATCAAACTCCAACTCTCCCTCACCAACAACCTCCAGCAACTGCCCAGAAACCATGCTCTCCAGCTTACGTTTAGTAAACGCCACTGGCATCGGACATATTTTGTCCTTAACGTCTAATTTTTCTGGGTCCAAGATCTAGCCACTAGAACACTATGACTTTGTCGCTATTAACTGTCCAATCAACTAGTTCGTGAACAGTTGCAATTTTTATGCCGTCAAGCAAATCAGCTTGGGTTAAGCCACGTGCGTCGCAACAAACAATACAGGCTTTGACTTCAGTGCCGCCTTTCATGAGGTCTTCTAGCATTTGGCCATAGTTGGTTAATCCTTGAGCGGGTTTTTGACCCTTTTTGGCAAGATATACGCCGTTTTCAAAAAGCCAGATTTTCACTTTGTGACCTTCGACATCGCATGTCCATGCGAATCGCAAAGCGGAAAGTGCGCGTTCTTTGGCGTAGGGAGCTTCATAAATTATGATGGTGAATGTAGTCATGGATTTCAACCTCTAATTTGCTAAATAGTGATTATTAAAAAAAATGATATAAGCTTTTTCCAAACAAAAAGGCAAATAACACACAACGTTCTAAGCAACGTTAGCGAAGGAGCACAAAAGCGCATGGAAACCATAAGGTTCGATTATCTCAACACATTCCTCACCGTCGCTAGAACACGCAGCTTCTCAGTGGCAGCTAAAGAACTCAAAATCAGCCAAGGCACCGTAAGCCATCACATCGCAGCATTAGAAGCTTATTTCGATGCAGAACTATTCAAACGCACATCAAACAGCGTAGACGTCACTGAAGCAGGAATAACGCTCAAAGAAACCGTAGAAAAGATACTGCAAGAAACTCAAAATGCAAAAGCCAAAATTTCCTCAGCTAAACAAGACTTATATGGAACCATAAGCATTGCGGCAAGCACTATACCTGAAGAGCATATAATTCCCAGTTTAACCGCTGGTTTCCAAAATCGTTATCCGCATGTGAAATTTAAAATTAAAGCAGAAGACAGCCTAAACAGCCTAAACAGTTTACAAACCAACAATGTTGATTTTGCAGCAGTAGGCACTATACAAGGTTACGAAGAAAAATTCGATTACATCCAGGTTGGACAAGAAAACCTAGTACTCATTGTCCCATGCCATCATGTATTATCCAAGAAGGAAGCAGTTACGCTAATTGAAATCCTCAAGTATCCCTTCATTGACCGAGAAGAAACTTCTGGAACAAGAAAAGAAATCGAGCGCTTGCTAAAAAACAACAAACTTTCCTTGGAGCAGTTAAAGGGAACATTAGCGCTTGGGAGCACCGAATCAATAGTGACTGCAGTTTCAGAAGGAAGAGGCATTAGCATAATTTCCTCAATAGCTGCAAAAAAAGCCAACGCAGCAGGCTTAGTAAAAATTGTTAAAATTAAAGAAGCCAAAACCACAAGAAAACTCTACATAGTTAGACCGAAAAGACCACTCGTAAAAATATCAGAGGCTTTCTGGGAATTTTGCAAAGGTTATAAATTCAAAAATGAAGTTATCTCATGCCCTGCCGAGTAAAGATTATTTTTAGTCTTCTTCGTCGATTTTTACCCATATCTTGCCTGATTCGGTTTTCCATTCGTACTTTAGCAATTTCATTGATGGGTCTTGGTCGTATTCGCCTGTTTTGAGGTCAAAACGCCAATCGTGGCAAGGGCAAATAATTACCATACCCTCCAAAGTTCCACCTGAGAAGCCACAGGCCATATGTGGGCATCGGTTATCTATAGCGAAAATTTGTCCGGACTGTTTAATCAGCAAAATGGGTAAGCTTTCAACTCTTATCAGCTTCATTGTTCCTTCCACTAACTCTTTTTCATCTAAAACAGCAACAAAATTATCCATGTCTTGTTTCACCTTAGTTATATTATTTGTTTCTGAACTTTAAAAAGTAAACTAATCCGCCTGCTGCTATAGCCCCAACAAAACCGAAGAGGATGAAAAGTGAGTATTTGATATAGAATGGCGGTGGAATTACTGTTATCGTTATTTGTTCGCTGTCACATCTGTAAGTTGTTTGCGTTTCAGGTGAGGTAGCTAATACAACCCAAAGTCCAGGTGTGCCAGGTTTGAAGTTCGCTGTAAAATTGCCGACAGCGTTAACTGTGCAGTTTACACGTTCTGTGGAATTTGTGCTGCAGAATTGTACATTGACTGTGGAGTTCTCAGTGCTTGGAATTAGTCTTCCGTTTACTGTGATGTTTCCGCCTTGAGGAATCTTGAGCTTGGAAGGCGTAATGTAAAGAGTTAATGGTTCCTTGACTGTGTAGTTTCCTGTTGTTTCCATTGTGTTTACTAAAGTGTCTGTTGCGTTAATTTGGTATTGTACTACGGTTCCTGCGTTTTGACCAGGTATTGTTGCATTGCACGTTTGGTTGCTGATTGCCATGTCAAGGGTGTTAGTGCTTGTCCAATTATCGTTTGTGTATGACAATGTTGCATTCTGCAAAGTAGTCCCGTTTGCTATGTACGAGATTTCGGTAGAATTGTTTGGGTAAATTCTTGCTGGATTATTTATTGGTGTTAGAGTAAGATTATCAAAATTAGTCTTGAGCATAAACTCCACATTTCCAGAGCCTTTCTCACCGATTAGAACGAGATGATAGAGATTTAACCCAGAATTCGGTGATGTGTAATTAAGAAACATGGATTCGCCCATATATTCACAGCTTGCATAGGCTACGCCTCTGTAGTCGTTGCTTTCAAAGTTGTAGCCGCCGGTGGGAGAACTCAAATTGCCGTACAGACCTGGTTCCCAAGGCAATGGATAGTCATTTAAGGTTGGCGATTTAGCGTTATTCATCAAGTATAACCTGGCTTCGTACATGTCAAGCGTATTTGCAACCTTCACAAATAATGAAACATACGATGCATTTGTAACAAACTCATAAGCCGAAAAGGTGTTTATTGTTCTCGAGTTGTTGCTATCGGTCCCTTCAACATAAGTCGTGCACCATTGATCTGTTTGCAGAGTTTCAATAATCATGAAAGTTGCTTGCTGGGTTCCTTGGCTGTCAGCTGGATTATTTGTTATGAAAAACGTGTAATTACCTGATTGAGAAGGTGTAAAAAGCGCAACACTTGTGTTTGTTCCTAAATGTTCCGGAAGGCCTGCCGCTTCTGTGTGTGTGCTTTCCAAGTTTCCAGCGGGGTCATAAACATAAACGTCATAATCCGTCTTTGCAGCACATGAAATATTGATATATGCTCCATAAAAATAAACATGATAGTTATGATTTGCTTGTAATGGACAGATGATTGTCCAGTTTCCACCTATTGGTATTTGAGAATTATTTATAAGAACCGGAAACATCGGCTTTTCAATATAAGTGTAATTGCCTATTGTCGAATTCAAATGAGTGTGAACGTAGCTTGTGTATTCAGTTGTAGTTGTTAATTGAAGGCCATGAGTTGTAGTCATGAAAATAGGGCTGATAGTTAGAACTAGTATTACGATTAGGGCTAATGCTTTTTTTTGAGGGCTATTGTGGATAGGGGTTATGGTTAACACTCTCAGCCTGTGTGTAAGTATTGCGTGTGCTGAACAATATTACTTATGAAGACTGAATCTGTATTGTGGAGATGCGATTGTTTTTGAGAATGTTTCTGGGGGCTGAGGCTTTCTTGTTTTTTTGGGAAAACTTTGTTTAACGTTTAGTCCCTTTTTGTATGTAATAGTTGTTTCAGACATTTATTTTTAACTGAGTGTTTGCGTTTTTGGCTTGTTTTGTGTCTAACGCTTATTTTTTGAGCCGATTACATATAGTAGTTCATGTTTGGGTTTTTAGCGGGCGTACCGCGCAGAATCAAGAATCTTTTGTCAAAATTCAAAAAGCACTTTACTAAACCTCAATTTGAAAACTTCTGCAGAACCGAACTAGGTCTAATCGTTGCCGGCTGCGGAGAACATGGCGTAAAAAGCGTAAATGAACTCTTCATCGACAGAAAAGATCAAAGCAGCCTCAACCGATTCATAACCGACCCCAAATGGAACATCAAAGCCGTAGCCAACCAAGCTAAAACCATGCTTCTTAGCGAAGCAAACATAACTCGGTCATTTGAGTACAAGATCATCGACGACAGAGTATGCCGCTAGTACAGCCAAAGCACCCAGATGGTCTGCTACAATCACTCCTCAACCATGGGAACAGTGCTAAGCCACGACTACGTAACATCCCTCTATGTCAACAACAGCACCTCAATTCCCGATGGCTTGAAGCTGTACGGCAACGAGAAGAAATGCAACGAGAAAGGAATCGAGTTTAAAACACGGCTGCAGTTAGCCTGCGACATCATCGATGAACACACTCCCTTGGCGAAGAAGACGATTTGGCTTTGGGATTCCTGGTTCACCTGCCAAGAAATGGCTTCAAAATGCAAAACTCACAAATACAGCTGGATAGGCGAAATCAAAAGCAACAGAATCGTGTTTTATGAGGAAAAAAGATACCGCATAGACGAGCTCTTTGAAAAGATTCGCTTAGAGGGCGGCTTCTTTGACATCGTCGTAAAGGGTGAGGTCTATTCTGCGTTTAAGGCAGACGTGTTCATGCCTAAAATGAGTTATTTCTCCATCGTGATGAACGTTAAGGCAAATACCAAAGACATGCATTTTCTCTGCACTGACCTGGTAGACTGTAGTGTTGAGGAGATTTTGGGTCACGGGTTGGAGAGGCATCGGATAGAAGACTTCTATAAGGAGGCTAAAGCTTTGGGTTTTTGGGAGTATAGGTTTAGGGCGAGCGAAGCGGCGCTTATACACGCGCACCTAGTCACTCTGGCTTATACTCTCCTCGACGTTTTGAGGCGGTAGACTTCTTAGGTATTCTATCGTGAAGAGTTTGCTTTCCTTTGAGGCAACAGTTGAGTGGATACGCAGAAAAGCTATGCACCTTTTCATGCATAAAATGAGAAACACAAAACTACCAATCAAAAGCATACTGCGACTCATAGACACGAAATAACGTGAAAATACAAACAGTCAGTTAATTCATATTGTGAAATAGTATATGATGTATTAAATATTGCTACAGAAGATATTTATAAGAAATTGTGTGTTCTAGCGGTTAAAGGTGAAAAATAAACAATGATCCGACTCTTAAGAAACCGTTATGCTCTTGCCACAGTCATAACTACTCTAATAATCTTAGTAGTAGCAGTATTGCTTGCAGGTGTCGTAACTTACTTTGCTACAAACGTCGTAAGCACTAGGGTTCAGCAGGAAAGTCTTTCGGTTGTGGATGCTCATATTTGGGTTACCTCAGCAGGTGCTGCTCAAGGTGCCATTATGATAACTAACACTGGTGGGCGCGATGT
>Ga0182021_10001895_pt1 | contig 24296 bp, 19 predicted proteins | sample 612E3MmetaG_FD_120493 | JGI IMG/M metagenome (GOLD analysis project Ga0182021, IMG submission 120493) | Permafrost microbial communities from Stordalen Mire, Sweden - 612E3M metaG (Illumina Assembly) | ecosystem: Environmental > Terrestrial > Soil > Wetlands > Permafrost | place: Sweden... | reverse complement strand
TTCCTGTAAGGACTCGAGGTCTTTATTGTAGGCTTGGATCACCTCTTGGGAATTTTCTTTATTACTATCCTTTAATCCTGAGTCATCTCCGGGGTCCCATTTTTCTAATTTAATTTTTTGTCCCGGTTCAACGTGGTACCTTTTAGTGTGTATGTCCGTTTTTGATCAGGTTTCAAATAGATTCCGTGATTAATACTACTTCCTATCAATAAGCTGTGTTGGCAGAACATCCACCTTTAGCTTTGTTCTGAAGACTGATAAAAAGCACATTTGGATATACTTCAGTCCCCAAAGCTCAACTTCAACGTCTTCGTCTGCGTAGATGAGTAGGTTAGTCTTTTCACTATCGCTCTTTATTATCTCGGCTTTTCTCACATGGCCTAGGTGACTTCGGTCCAGGTTCTCAGCCATTCTAAGGAATGCTGATAAAATTCTGACAACTTTACGATTTTTTTTCGATAGTCCCACATCGATTAGGTCCTTCCGAGTGGGTAAACGTTTCATATGAAATCTAACATTGGAGGCGATGATACTAATCTCAGACTGGTCGAATCCGAGTAGCTCAGAATTTTTGATTATATACTCTCCGTGAAGATTGTGGTCTCTGTATGCTATTGCGTTACCAACATCGTGAAGGAGCGATGAAAATCTTAGGAGTTCCTTCTCCGGCTCACCGAGCTTGTTGATACCGGATTTCCGAGAACTATTGAACAATTCTGCAGATAAACGTGCCACATTCTGGCTGTGGAAGTTGTTTACATGGTATGTATTGGCTATATCTTGGATGCTCCGCTCCCTAACAACATGCTTTGAGGTTATGCCTCCGTTTATCTTAGACATATAGTCAACGAGAAGGCCGTAGTTCACGCTCCTCTTGCTCACAATTATCTCGGGGACATGTAGTTCATCCATTACCGTCTCTAGAATTACTGCACCTCCTATGATGATGTCAGCCCTCTCCTGGTTGATGCCCGGATATTTTCTGCGCTCTTCAAGCGAAAGTGAGCGAAGGGCGTCGCTGAGTTTTTTTAGATCCTTCACTTTTATGGACAGAGGTTCGTTTGGCTTATTTTCTTTGGCCATCTCAGCTAAGTTGATGATTGTGCCAGAGCTACCGAAGGCGCTCGTTACCTTATGCCAGTCCTGAAACTCCGCTTTCATTAATTCTGCTCTCACGTAACTCCGCATATTTTCGTAGGTATCGTTCTCCACCTCTTTAGTCCAAGACTTTTTCATGAAGAGGCTTGTTAGCCTTATCGCTCCAACGTTCAGGCTACTTATGACTTTGTGTCCGTTTTGGTTACCGATTATGAGTTCGGTGCTTCCTCCGCCTATGTCGATGAAGAGCGCGTTTTTTGATCCTAGTTTTACGCTGCTTGATACCCCGAGGTAGATTAGTCTCGCCTCCTCTCTTCCGGAGACGACATTTACATCTAACCCGACCCTGTTTCTTATTGTTTTTAGGAATTCTTTCTGATTGCTGGCTTCTCGAACCGCTGACGTGGCCACTGCAATGACCGTTTCAACATTGAATCCCTTAGCGATTTTTAAGAACTTTTTAAGAGTATTAACACCCTCCTCGATAGTTTTATCGCTTAGAAACCCATCTAAGAATACTCGATCGCCTAGTCGAATGGTGTCCTTCTCTTCACGTAGTATCGTGAAGCCCCCACCACGTATTTGTATAACCAATAACCTGACAGAGTTCGACCCGATATCGATGAAGGCGACGACGTTCTTTGCTACGCCGTCTTCCACTCTATCCTTAACGGTTTCCCGAAGACCTTCTTGAATAGTTTCCTCTTTTTGCGTATGGCATCCTCTTCCATCCTGTAGTCGTTATCCGTTAAACACTCAAGTATAATGGAGTCCTCGATGGCTCTTGCTTTAAGGCTTTTAACCACCCTATTATGGCTCGCATCGAGTCCATCAGCGACCCTGAGTATTGCTGAAAGCTCGTCTACTTTATGTGCTTCTTCTGGTATTAGAAGCGCATATTTTTCATCTGTTTTGTTTGGTTTGCCCTTATTGTGATACCTGGCGATGTTGGCGACCATCAGGCGGGTAGAGTTGTTGAAGGGGAGATCCGAGTCGGAGAGGATCATCTCCATGGAGTGAATGCTGTGATCTTCTTGATTGATGTACCATCCTATATCGTGGAGCATCGCGGCGTACTCAAGTAATTCTCTGTCTTGGCTATTTAGACAGTGGAGCCATGATAATTCATCAAAGAGACTCAAGGCTAGGACTGTCACCTGATTAAAGTGGGTTGGGTCGGGGTCATACTTCTTTGCCACATGGTTTACTATTGTAAGCGTCTTATCATGCGCAGTCATTACTCCCGTATATGGTTCTCCCATTATAAGTCCCCGAAGAGATGCTAAGTAGCCTTTACCATTTTGCTCACCCCAGCTAGAAGAGAATTCCAAATATAATTTGTGGCGTCTTACGATGACCTGCTTGTGTAGGAGGTCCAAATCATTCACGATTTCACCTCTTTTTCTACGTGGGAGCTTGTGTGATACTTTACTTGTAATTTTTGGGATGTATTCGATCCAAACATCTGCGTCGTGTATCTCGCCGAGTATATCCTGGAATCCTTTAACTGTAGCGATCATCGTCTTCATTTTATCCCCATATGACTCCTGTGATAATTCTAGGGCGTATCTGAGCCTCTTAGCAGCGATCCTAAGTTGGTGATGCTGCTTTATTGCGGCTTCGTTTTGGATGTATTTCTCAAAGGAGAGAAGATCTGAGAATCTAAGTTGGAGGTTTTCTACGACGAAGTTTAGTGTGGGTATGTCGGGTTGTGTGAATTTTCCCTGTCCCTCAGATTCTTCGATTATATCAGCTCTAATCTCCTCGATTGTACCCGAGTTTTCGAAGTCTATGATTGATGACTCAACTTTTGCTTGGAGTTTGAAACGTTTGGACCTGTGTTTCTCTAGGAGAAATGCGATTCCTGGAAGATTATATGGATTTTTTTTGGTTAACTCTTCGAGGTAGTTTATCTGTACGTCAATGTCTCTTGTCTCGCCTAGTCTCAGAGTAATTTTCTTTACCTCTTCTCTCCACCGTTTAACAGTTTTTCTCCTGAAGCAGGGGGTGTATACCTGGAGTGCTGCACGGAGCCTTCGGCTGCTGACTCTGCTCTGATGAATATGCTCAATTTCTACAGCAGCCTTAGCTTTGGTGAGATTGGATTCAAGGATGTTTAGTAGGTCGTCTATTTGCCTCAGTCCATATGTACATAGAGGCTCTTTTTTCTCAAGCACAATGCCAATCTCCCTTATGGTCTAATAGCCACTGCTGCGAATTAATTGGTTCTTTACCTTGTATCGGTTTCACTCGTTTCCAGGAACCATCACTCATCAGCTCTCTAGTTTTAACTGTGTCACCTAGGTGGATATTCAGTATTTTCTCCATAATTATTTTGCGTAGTCGCGGATCTGGGACGGGGAACAGTACCTCAACTCGTTTAACGAGGTTTCTATGCATGAGATCGCTGCTTCCAAGCAGTATTTCGTCCTCTCCTCCATTCCTAAAATAATAGATTCTAGAATGTTCAAGGAATCGCCCTATTATGCTTGTCTCCCTTATGTTTTCACTGAAGCCCTTGATCCCAGGGCGGAGGCAACATAGGGCGCGAATATTCAGGTCGATTCTGACTCCTGCCTGACTCGCTCGATATAGAGTCTTAATGACGTCTTTTTCTTCTAGGTTGTTGGCTTTAATCGCGATGTATCCATTTCCCTCTTTTTGATGCTTCTCAATTTCCCTATTTATTCGACTAATAATTTCCCTCTTAAGCATCTTCGGTGCCACTAGAAGATGGCGATAATCAGCTTTTTCGCTGTAGCCGGTTAGATAATTGAATAGATCGTTGATCTCTGCTCCAATTTCCTGATTACTAGTCAGGTATCCGATGTCGCCATAGATTCGAGAGGTAACTGAGTTGTAATTTCCAGAGCTAATGTGACTATACCTGATAATTCTCTCTCCCTCTTTTCTTACTATTAGACATAATTTTGCGTGAACCTTGAGATCTGGGAAACCATAGGCAACGTGTACGCCTGCATGCTCTAGCTGCTTGGCCCAGTTGATGTTATTCTCTTCATCGAACTTGGCCTTCAATTCGACTATGACTGTAACGTTCTTGTTGTGTTGTCTTGCTTGGAGCAGGGCATCAACGATGGGGCTTTTCTTATCTATCCTGTAAAGCGTAATTTTTATTGCTAATACATCGGGATCGACTGCTGCTTGTTTCAATAAGTTGATTATGACGCCGAAGCTATCGTACGGGTGATACAGGATATAATCTCGCTCAGAAATTGCCTTGAAGTAATCGCTCCCTTCACTAAGTTCAGTTGGTGTATATGGTATAAATGGCTCATCTTTTAGGTCGGGGCGGTCTATCTTCAATAATTGCCAAAAGTCAATGAATCCAAGTGGACCGTCGAATGAGTATACCGCGTCGGCGGTTAATCCCATCTTCTTTATGAATAATTCTCTAAGCGATTCTGGCATCGATTTATCGACTTCGAGACGCACATATTTGCCGGATTTGCGTGTTTCTATGCTCTCCTCTACGGCGGTGATGAGGTCACTAACCTGGTCTAGGCTTATTTCAACCTCCGCGTCTCGTGTTACTCTGAAGGGGTACACTGAAACGATATCCATACCTGGGAATAATCGATCTATGTTTGAAGCGATGATATCCTCGAGAAAAAGTAATGTGATACCATGATCAGCAACTCGTCTACCCGCTACTTCCTCATATTCTTCGAGCAGTAAATGTTGAAGTCGCGGGAATATGCTAGTTGGTACTTCAACTCTTGCTAAAAACTCCTGTTTTTCCTTATCACGTAAAATAACCGCGAGGTTCAGGCTCAGGTTACTTATGAATGGAAAGGGATGTGAGATGTCCAGGGCCATTGGAGTTAGAGTTGGGAAAATTTGTAGCTCAAAATACTTTCTTAAAGAAATTTTTTGACTCGGGTTCAGATCAGAGACTTGCATTACATGAATTCCTTCTTCCGCGAGTTCGGGTCGGAGTTCCCGATTCCAAACTTCCTCGTGGAGTCGGAGGATCTCTAAGACTTCACTACGAATAGCTGCTAGCTGCTGCTGGGGGGTCATCCCCTCTGGATTTAATTTAAGCGAACCTTTCATGACTTGCTTATAAATATCTGAAACTCGAACCATGTAGAATTCATCGAGATTACTTCCACATATTGCGAGAAATTTTACACGTTCTAGAAGAGGATGATTAGGATCTCGACTTTCCTCAAGAATCCGTTCATGTAATTTGAGCCAGCTGAGCTCCTTACTCACGTATAGTCTCGGATCATCTAAATTTTGAATATTCTCTTCTAATTTGGTAACCGGAAATGTTGTTTTGTTGCGCGCGCGCGCATCACCGATAACTTCAACCATAGCACAGCCACCATCGAAATTGCATGACAGGTCAAGTACGCAAGTAGTCTTTCGGAATAATCACAGAAAAAGGTTACCTAAGTAGAATATTGTGAAGAAAAATAATTTAATTTTATAAATTTTAATGTATTTATTTAGGAGTTTTAGCTAAATAATGTCTAGCTACCTCAAAAAAGTCCCAGGCTGAAAGATCTTCCCGCGAGAAACCGAGTTCTACAACCAGTTTATTGATGGCATCCTCATCTTTTGCTTCAATTTCAAGTAATGGAGGGATGATTGAATAATTCTCTAAATGAATGTCGATATCCACTCGGACGCTCTCGGTTTTATAACTAACCCTTTTTTTACTCATTTTCTCAGTGATCTGATATCCAAGAGATCTAAGAATCAAGTCCATTTTCTCTAGGCTTCCAACTTCGGTCTCGTATTCTTCACGTGTTTTTACATTCTTGTTGCTGATATATCGCTTGTAGGTTAAAATAACCTCTTTTCCTATTCGACGCAGTCGTAGTAAATCTTTCCTCTTGCTAAGCGTGCCTTCAGGGGTATCATAAAAAAGGGTATTGATCTCTCCATCAAATATCTTGACAGCGCCTATGGTTGTTAGGTTTTTAATTGCTTTTTCTGGATCGATATTAAGAATCTTTGCCTCGATCTCCATAATACATCATTAGGTGTCAATAACGATATAAGAAAATTCATGTGTTCATGCGTGCGCTCATCCCGAAGACATTTTTCATTGTAGTTTAAATATTTTCAAGTTTATTTTTAATTGTGGGATATGTTGAGAAAAGATTACATAAATAGAGCAGCAATTGGTTTCATTGCTGCATTAGTTTTTTACTTTATTTGGTATTATTTTGATCACTCTGGAGTATCACTGATTATCGCGGTAGCTATTTTGGCGGCTTCAATTTACTTTTTTGTAAAAGGTCTAATTAGGCCAAAACCCACGCCGCTATTGTCCCAGCCTGTGCCTCAACCTACGCCTGCTCCTTCGACAGTGCCTATCGATAATCTTTCAAAACCTGACCAATCAATGACTCAGTCCTCCCCTCAGGTTTTAACTCCGCTTTGCCCAACTTGTGGACAGCCACTCATTTTCTTGGAAGATACTAAGAAGTGGTACTGTCAGAATGAGAAAAAGATAGTTACCACAGAATCTCAGACTATCGAGAAGGAGTTGGAGGTTGAAAGGCAAAAGATACGTAAAGAACTTGAGATTTTAGATAAACATTTAAAGGATGGAAAAGTAAGTAAAAAAGTTTACAAAGAACTTAAACATAAATTTCAGTCAAGGTTAGAAGAAATAGAATAAATGGCGATAAATAATAAAAGATTTATAAAAATTCAATTGTATTTGTAGGAGTAAGGTGAATTCTACCCGTTTTAGTCTTTTAGTCTCCTATGCTCGCCGCGTGTACAGTTATTCAGATTTATATTCTTGGCTTCCAAGAATAAATTGGATGTAAAATGCCAAAGGACAAAAAGAGTGAAAAGAAAAAGGTGGAGAAGACCGGAAAATCCGTATTGAAGGGATTGAAGAAGGAAGCTAAAAAGATTAAGCGGAAAATTAAGAGAGCGGAAAAGAAAATAAAGAAGAAGTAATCTAATCCCTTAAGGTCTAACTACCTACCTTTTCTCGATTCAACGCGCGTGTTTAATTGGAATCCTTTAAAAACTACAGCTCTATTTTCTCAAACATGAGTGATTGACGTGAAAGATTCATTTGGTTCAATAAAGATATTCGGTAAAACGTATAAAAAAGACATTATTATACATGTTAATGGAAGCATAATAAAACGAAATAAGAAAAAATCACGAGACTTGAAACCTCTTTATGGGCATACTCCCTTATCAGAAAAAGAACTCGATTTTCTTTATGAAGAAAAACCAGAAATCGTGTATGTCGGGATAGGCTATGAGTCCGCTTTACCTATCACCGCGGAGGCCCAGAAAATATTGGGTGAATACAAAACATTCGTGATTCCAACTCTGGAAATCGTTGAGAAGATTGAAGGAGAGAAGAGGAAATTCGCCGCTATTATTCACGTAACTTGCTAATGTTTAGAAAAAGTTAAAATGACGTGTTGGGAAGTTTGTTAAAAAGTCAGGAGCCGACGAGTGCGCGTGCGGCGACTCCTCTTCAGCTCCCATTAAATATACCGTCTCTAGTTTGAGTTTACTTCTTCTTTTTATCTTTCTTATTATTCTTGTTCTTCTTTTTATTCTTCTTGTTCTTCTTTTTACTTTTCTTAAGTTCCTTCTTAATCTTTTTAATTTCCTTCTTCAATCCCTTAATCACGGATTCTCCCGCGTCCTCGGCCTTTTCCTCTGCAGTCTTATTAGTATCCATCTCTTTTTTTACACCTTCTGCAAAGGCTTCGGCTGTGTCGCCTGCCTTGTGAGCACCCGACTTTACTCCTTTAACTAAGGCTTCTCCTGCGTTTTCCGCTTTTTCACCTAGGCTCTTTTTTTCTTCTGGCATGTTACATCCAATTTAATGTAGAAAGCCTAGAATATAAACCGAAATTGGTATCTAATTAAAAATATGCGCACAAGCGGTCTAATTTTGACAACTTGTGATTACTCAAGAAATACTGGATGCTTTAACCGATCAATTTCATTACTTCGCTTTCTCGACGTTATTCAGAATCCTATAAACCACGCAGTCACGATTAGCGCAATTGAGACTATTAACCCAATCACAAAGCAGGTTACTAGCAGTCCTCCGAAGACCCAAACAAGTATCCCTCCGCCGAGAATCATCCAAGCGTTCTGTGTCATTACACCGGTCCAGATGGTTGAGATGAGCCAATAAAGACCATAGCCTGATCCAGCGGTTAAAAAGAGACTAGCAATCAGCCAAGGGGTAGAGTATCTCATTCAACTCGCCTGCTGGTAACGATCGGGATGTTCTCACGTTTATACTGATCCTATACGGTGTTTGGATGGAGGTTTCAGAACATTACATGTTTATAGAAGATTCTCTTAGCCACTTCTCCCGAGATTATATAGAACATTACGATCACTCCCATCACCAGAATAAATAAAATAGGAGGGGTGGTAAATCCGAAAAGGTTTCCGAGGAGGGTGTAGGGAAGGATAAGCGCGACGCCAACGATCGCTAGAGTGGCTATTACGAGGCTCTTTCCAGGGATACTTTTGAAGAAGGGACGTTGACTCCGAATGACCAGCACGATTAAAGTTGCTGAAACAACTGATTCCACAAACCAACCTGTTCTGAATAGATCAGTCGAGGAATGAAGGAATAGTAAAAGCACCCCGAAGGTGAGGTAATCAAATATCGAGCTTAGGATTCCGAACGTTATCATAAAATTTCTGATGAAACTGACGTTCCACCGTCGAGGCTTTTCGACCGCCTCCTCATCCACGTTATCCGTGCTGATCGTTAGCTCCGGGAAATCTGTCAAGATGTTGGTTAGTAAAATCTGTCTGGGTAGGAGGGGTAGAAATGGCAGAAAGAGTGATGCACCCGCCATGCTGAACATGTTTCCGAAATTTGAGCTGGTCGCCATGAATACGTACTTGAGTGTGTTGGCGAAGGTTTTCCTCCCCTCTTTCACTCCCTGGACAAGCACATCCAGGTTATTCTCACGTAGCACAATTGAAGCCGATTCCTTCGCTACGTCTACAGCGCTTTCGACTGATATGCCGACGTCAGCTGCATGGAGGGCAGAGGCGTCGTTGATTCCATCTCCCATGTACCCTACAACATTTCCTGCTTTCTTGAATGCGAGAATGATGCGTTCCTTCTGGTTTGGCTCGACCTCGGCGAACACGTCGGTTTGATTCACTTGCGCCAGCAGAGCCTCATCGCTCATCTTGAGAAGATCTGGTCCCGCAATTATCCTCGGAGTTAGGAATCCGATCTGCTGACTTACGACTCCTGCAACTAGATGGTTATCCCCCGTTATGATCTTCAGTGAGATCCCTAGGTGCTTCAAATCATTCATTGTTTCGGCGATCTTGGGCTTGATCGGATCATAGAGAAGAAGGAATCCAACGAAAGTCATCCCGACTTCACTTTCTATGGTAATGATCTTACTTGCTCCAGTGAACTTGTATGCGATTCCAATGACGCGGAGGCCTTTTCCGCTGAACTCCTCAAAGCGTTGTTGAATCTGTTTTTGCTCCGTGGAGAGGTCTACGGTTGTTCCACCTGAGGTTTCAACCGATGAGCAGGTGTCAAGCACATTCTGCAGAGCGCCCTTCATTACCATCAGGTTCTTTTCATCTTTTGACACCAAGATGCTCAGTCGTTTGCGAAGAAAATCATAAGGTACTTCATCCAGTTTCTGATAACCAGAAACATCGAAGTGATGAGCTTGAATGACCTCATCAGTCCGAATCGCTTCGTCGATTGGATTCGTGAAACCCGTTTGATAAAAGGCATTAAGGAAAGCATATAGAGCCACTTTCTCGCTCTCCTTTCCCTCAACATCAAGAACGGATTGAATTTTTATTGTACCCTCTGTTAGGGTGCCAGTCTTATCTGAGCAGAGCACGTTCATGCTGCCAAAGTTCTCAATGGATGCGAGCCGCTTAACGATCACTTTATTGAGCGCCATCTTTTTCGCACCCTGAGCAAGATTGACGCTGATGATCGCCGGAAGCAGTTGCGGGGTCAGTCCAACGGCGAGCGCCAGAGAGAATAGAAGGGATTCCAGCACTGGGCGCGCAAAATAGACGTTAATTGCGAAGGTTACGACCACTAGCACCATTGTAACCTCCATGAGGAGATATCCAAAATGTCGCACACCGTGCTCAAACTCAGTTTCTGGCGGTTTGAGTTTCAGTCGCTCGGAGACTTTGCCGAACTCTGTTTTTGACCCGGTTCCAATAATTACTGCCTGCGCGGTGCCACTGACCACGTTGGTCCCCATGAAGAGACTGTTTGTCCGTTTAGCGAGCGGCGTTTCAGGTGGTAGTACTCCGGCAGTTTTCTCGGTTGGATACGTTTCCCCGGTTAAGGATGATTCATTGGCGAAGAGGTCCTTCGATTCAATGATCAGGGAGTCTCCGGGGATGAGGTCACCAGCGTTAAGGTTGATGATGTCTCCGGGTACTATCTCCTCGACTGGAATTTCTTTCCGGGTTCCATCGCGAAGTACTGTGGCTTTGGTCTGCACGATCGCAAGCAGTTTTTCGACGGCTTTGTTCGCGCCTCGCTCCTGCGAGAACCCGAGGAGGCTGCTTACAAGGATGATTACCAGAATGATAAGCGCGTTTACTGAGTCACCTAGGAAGAATGATAATCCCCCCGCAAAGATTAGGATGAGGATAACTGGACTCTTAAATTGGTTGAGCAATAGGGTGAGGGAGTCTGATCTCTTCTTTGGCGTAAGAAGGTTAGAACCGTATTGTTTTAACCGTCTAACTACTTCATCGCTGTTTAATCCCTTTGTTGTGGTTTGTAGACGCTGAAAAACATCGGAGGCGGGGATGCTCCAGTAGGGTTGTTGACTTTGGCTATCTTTGTCACTCATGGAAATCGCCAGAAGACCTTCCTTTGCCCTTCCTGAGAAGATTAGTTAAAAACGAAGCTATAAACTTCTCAATAATTTGGTTGATTAGTTTGAAATTGATCAATAACTTAAATGGAACCTCCTAGGGGAAACCGCGCTCGCCATACTTTAGCTGTTAGACGTTCGCATGAAATCAGATACACTTCATCAGCGCCTTTCAAAGGTATCCCCTGCAGCCTTGAGCAAGTCCCTGATCGGTAGGTGCTGCGGACACAGCTCCTCACACTTACCGCAGCGTACACAGCTCTTAGGAGCGTGCTCCGGCTTTATCGACTCATTGTACCTCTGCTTCACCGAGTCGTCCCTGTCCCTCATGTAGTATTCGTTGAAGAAGCCGAATATCTCGGGGATCGCGACGCCGCTTGGGCATGGCTGACAGTAGCCACATCCTGTGCACCCGACGTAGCCTATCTCTCTGTACTTAAGTGCTACCTTCTCAAGCAGTCTATGATCCTCCGGTGTTAGACTGCCGATGCCGCTGCGTCCGGCGGATCGAACGTTCTCTACAACCTGCTCCATGTTACTCATACCGCTGAGTACCAACGATACCTCGGGCTGATGCCAGACCCACTGTAGGGCCCACTCGGCTGGCTTCCAGCGATGGTGGCCCTCTCTCCAGAGCTTCTTTATCGCCTCGGGGGGGTTGATTGCGAGGCGGCCACCTGCTATGGGCTCCATTATTACGACTCCGATCCCCTTCTTCGCCGCGTAATGTAGTCCCTCGACTCCGGCTTGGTAGTGGTTATCCATGTAGTTGTAGTGGATCTGGCAGAAGGTCCACGGGTGGATGTCTACGATCTCCTTGAAGAGTGGTAGCTCGTCGTGGAAGCTGAAGCCGAGGTGACCAATAGTGCCTTCATCCAGCTTCTTCTCCGCCCACTTCAGGACGCCGAGGTCTCTGACTTTGGGCCAGTTCGTTTTTCTGAGTCCGTGGAGAAGGTAGAAGTCGATCTTATCGGTCTGAAGCTTTTTCAGCTGCTCACCGAGAAACTTGTCGAAGTCATCCGCTGTGTTTACCATTTGACATGGGAGTTTGGTGGCGAGTTTCACCCTCTCCCTATAGCCATCCCTTAGCGCTTTCCCAACTACGATCTCGCTGTTTCCGCGGTGGTACATGTACGCCGAGTCAACGTAGTTTACGCCGTGGTCGATGGCGTATCGTATCATCTCAATCGCCAGAGGTTCATTGATCTTGGCTGGGTCGCCGTCGAGGATTGGAAGCCTCATCGCTCCGAACCCTAACGCTGAGGGCTTCCATTCAAGCTTTCCAAACTTCCTATACTTCATAGAACTCACCGAAACGTTTGAGGCAACGTCACCAGGGTTAATAGGGCTTCTCACGCATGCGCGCGATTGTAAGAGGGTTAATACATATGCGTGTTGCCACAGGCTAAAAGAAGGTACATATCTTTTGGCTCATTAAATAATCAAGGAAGTGCATTCTTGAAAAAGATCAACATCGGCATCGTGGGTTCAAATTTCAGTGCTAACCTCCACATGCTATCCTACCAAAAGTTGAACCCGTCCAAATTTCAGATACTGGGGGTGACATCCGGAAAGGAGAGTAATGCTAGATTATTCTCTGAGAAATATGGGTTGAAAAAGGTGTATTGTAGTTATGAGCAGATGTTGAAAGACTCAGAGATTGATGCTGTGGATCTATGCACTCCCAACTATCTGCATAGTGAGATGATCGTCTCCGCAGCTGAGGCAGGTAAGAATATTATATGTGAAAAGCCGTTAACAGGTGCCTTCGGCAGAGGATTGAAGATAGAAGACGTTGGACAAGCGCCCAAGAAAGAGCTCCTGAAAGAAGCATTGGAGAATACTAAAAAATGTGTTGAGGCGGTCAATAAAGCCGAAGTCATCTTTGGCTACGCTGAAAACTATGTTTATGCCCCGCCAGTCGTAAAGATGAAGCGACTGCTTTCAAAGAGTGGAGGCACTATTTTTGATATTCGCGCGGATGAGAGCCACAGTGGTTCGCACGCGGAATATGCCAAGACCTGGAAGCAGGCAGGTGGTGGGTCTCTAATCAGGATGGGCTCGCATGCCATCGGGGCCGTGCTACATATCAAGCAGTGGGAAGGCTTGACTAAGAATGGGAGGACTATCCGCCCGAAGTCCGTGGTCGCGGATGTGGGGTACAACACGAAGATAGACAGTTTCGTGCAGGAGGATGAGAAGTTCATCAAGCACGGTTGGGTGGATGTTGAGGATTGGGCCTGTGCTATAATCACATTCGAGGATGGTAGCAAAGCCACGATTTTCTCATCGGATTGCACACTCGGGGGCGTGCGTAACAAACTTGAGGTCTATAGCTCTAACGCGGTAATCAATGCGAATATTAACCCTAACAACACGTTGGAAATCTACGCTCCTAGAGAGGGTATCTTCAAGGATGAGTACATTCAGGAGAAGCTGGAGACCAACGCGGGATGGAACTTCCCCGCCCCCGACGAGGAGTGGATCCGGGGTTACGACGGTGAGTTTACGGATTTCATTGACTGCTTCCGCGAGGGTGGGAGACCCGTAAGCGACCTCATGTTGGCTGAGGATACTATGCGTGTCATCTACTCCGCTTATGTTAGCGCGGAGGAGGGAAGAAGAGTCACTTTATAGAATGTACGCTCTGTTCCTGATAGTTAAATCACAAGTTTAATCAACATTAGAAGGTGAATATTATTTGTGCTGAAATGAGTAAAGGTGGATCAGACTCCAATACTATCAAAGTAGATAAGAAATTAATCAATAATCCGCCGGTGACTTCACAGAAATATTGGATTCTTTATTGCGTTAAGAGAAGACCCGTTGAGGATTCCTCTTATTACGTTGAGGAGTTTTCAACTGTAATACCTGAGATAACGAAACCTGAGGATGTGAAGAATTTATTGAGCGCCTTGAGGCAGTTTAGAACGAATGAAGCTCCGAAGATTCTAAAACGGCACAGAGACGCTGTGACACTCACCGTTCTCAGGACGTATCTTGACCCCGATGAGGCGGATAAAGATGCCAAGAATTACAATAGTCAATACGCAGAATCAAAGAAAATTAAACGAAGGATCCAATCAAAGTAACTTAGGCTGGTCCAGGTGCACTATTTTACAGTCTCTGAATGTTTGATGCTTTTAGACTAAATCACGAATCGCGTTGTCTAGGCGCGGGCGAGAGTTCTCGCTTAAACACTTTTTTTATAAATTACTGCAACTGCGCTTTGATTTAATAACCATAGCCTTAATTATTAATTAATGTTTGATCCGATAAAGCTCCGTCATGCATTAGATGTTTTCCCGGAAAAAAACATTAAGGATTTCAATGATTTTTGGACCTGGAAAAGTCAAACTGAGAATCAAGAGATCTCCATTCTAGATGACGAACACATTGAGGCAACAAATACAAAACTCTATGAGATTCTAAATGGTTGGCAGACTTATCGAAATGGGAAAAATAACAACCCCTCAAAAACCCTGAAAATATCACTGAAGAACTTGAGAGCCGATTACGATCAGATCCGAAAATATAATCTTCTTAACTTCAAAGACGTCTCCGAATTTGGGCTCCGGATGATTTGGCATGAACTTGGTAGGGTTAAGGAACATGAGGGGGAAACTAATGAGAGCGGAGACTACTATGCTGTCGCAGTTACAAAACCTATTATGCTTTTATGGGGACAGACGTTAGCCTTCGACACAAGGGTAAGAAGAAATCTTCCACGGAGACTCGGCCTTTCAGCGCCTGATTTCAGGATGGGTTTCTCGAAGTGGTATGGAGTAATGTCATCTTTGAGTGTTGAACTCAATGAGAGCACCGAATTTATCCGTGAGTCTCTAAAAATATCTAAAGAACTCTACGGAGAGGACGCTGTTATTCCATATGGAAGATTTTTGGACATCTACTTCTGGGCGTAAACTACTGCGTGCGGTAAACACGTAACATGGTATATTTAGAGGCATCAATCTGGAACCTATGGAGATTGATTTGTCTGATAGAGTAAAGACCCTGAAAACGTTCGCCGAATTAGTATTCGGCAGATTCGATAACTCGGTAAAGGATCTGAAGGAGACCGAAGCCGAGTGGAAACCAGTGAACGAGGCGAACGACATTAAGTGGATCCTAACCCACTTATCCCAAGAATGGAACGTGGGAACCTTAAGAGCCATAAAAGGGGATCCCACCTACAAGGTCGCGGGTTGGCCCGACGATTACGTGGGGAACAAGTCCTACAAGCTGGAGAAGATTATGAAGGACCTCAAGGAAGGTAGGGAAAAATTCCTTGCGAGTTTGGATAAGTTAAACCCTGCGGATCTCGACGTTGAGATTACTACGCCGCGTGGTGTTAGGAAGCGTGAGACGATGATCATGATGTTGTTATCTGAGATTGCTCATCATGAGGGTCAGATCGCCTATATTCGGGGCGCCGTCGGTCGGAAAAAGCTGGTTGAACCAAGCTTCTTAGCTTAGTCGGAAAGCTAGCTATTTTTTTTGATTTTTTACGGGTGTGCAGGTGTACATTTTATCGGCGTTCGCACTGGTTAGCAAACTAATCAAGGCCCCAGGTCTCTCCCGGAGAAGAGAATAGTTGCGGGTAGGCTACCTCAAAATAAGCAGTAGGCTCGATTAGATGTGTCAGCGGGCGTTGTATCTTATCTAAGAGTTTAGATAATTTGAATTCTAGTGGGACAGAACCCTTTTATTCATTAAGAAAAAGGAATAGATGAATGTTTAAAGATCTGCTTGGAGGCCTAAAGAAGGAAGCTGAGAAACGCTTAGCAGAACAGGAAGAACTAAGGAAGAAGCAGGAACAAAATCAGAAGGATGTGGCTAAGCCAAACCCGCAGAAAAGAAATAGAAGAAGCGGAAAATACGGGAGACTCGCGGCCTGGATAAAGAGCAATTATGGAAGCAGCTTCAAAGATGGGCAGACAAGCGACGAAGTCAAGACACAATTAGATCGGATTTTCACTGAGCTAGAGTCGAAGGGATCCCTTAGCGGCGACGCTAAACGGGGCTTCAGGACTTTCATTGACACCAGAAAATACGGCGACTTAGTAAAGGTACGTGAATGAGCAGGCTAAGTTGGGTGCAGGCGACGAGTCATCCCCTTAAGGACCCTCTCAAACGGTTCTACGAGTCGAATCTGATAGACTTGAAACCTCTCCCCGAGGTCAAGTTTCGCCATTTTCGCCTACGACTCCTGGACGGATCTTTCTACAAGATCAAGCATAAGGTCAACGACTCCGGTGATCTTCGCGATTTCCTGATCGAGAACACGCCCCTCGATGTTTATTACTCGACTTCAACATGGCTTAACCCTCACTTAATCGCGAGCAGGCTCGATAAAGATATTCTAAAAAACATCTACCTGGGATGCGACTTATCCTTCGATATAGATGTTTCAAATAAAATCAAGACTCTTGAGGATGCGCAGCAGGAAGCCATAGCGTTGAAGGATTTCCTCGACTCCAAGGGCTTCAAGGTACGATACTATGCCTTCTCGGGTAGCAAGGGTTTCCACATCGTCTGCGATGATCCCTGGAGATCGGGGGAGACGGAGCTGGAGCCCAGAAAAAGGGAATTGAAGGCCATCGAGGAGAGAAAGAGTATCATTCAGGAGGCGAGGGAGAGTGGGATCCATTTCGATGAAAAGGTCACGGTCGACACGCGGAGAATAATCAGGGTACCTGGGACGATAAACTCCAAGACGGGTTTAGCATGCACCCTCCTCACGAAGTCTGAACTTGAGTCAGACCTAGAGACAATACTTAAATTAGCTACGCGGGAGGATTTCTCTGCTCCCAGGATCCCGCAGATGCGGGAGATGACGGCCCCTTCGGCCAACAAAATCTCTGGGTTCTTGGGCCGATTGGGAGTTAGGCCCAGACCCGAGGAAAACATCTGTTATTCATTGTTTTATACAAACAATATACCTGGGACTATTCTCAAGATTCCGGTGCTGGAGTTTGAGGGCTGGATGCAGAAGGAGAAGCTCCTCGCAGTTGTTGAGAGGACACAGCGTCAATATCGATTAGGCACAATCTACCTGTTCGGTGACGGCGAGAGGTACTGGGCTGTCAGCTTGAAGGCTGTGTCTCAGAGGAGGGTTGAGAAGATTCTCGCATTCTCGGGTGCGTCTAACCTCAATCAATGCAGGAAATATGGCTGCACGTATACTCGTGTGGGCAAAAGCGTCGGGGTAGAGGGGGAACAGGTTCAGCGTGAGCCGGAGCTCATCAAAATAATTGAATCCGAGCTATTTGGACAGGTAAGTCGAACCCATTACGAATTTTTTTCTTCGCTAGGAATACCTCTCCGAGAAAAAGTTGGTTTATTCTGTGGGTCTGGGTTGGATAAACTCGAGCTTGTGCACGCGGTAATAGAATAAATCATAGCACGTGTGCGCGCGTGCCGTGAAAAACCTTATCAACTCTACTACACTATTGTAAAGTGTAGTGAAGTGTTATAAAGTAAATGAGGATCCCACTTGTATCTGAGTTCGAAACAGGTGAACCATGGAGGCTCCAAAACGATAGGGCTGGGGTGGCAGTGCCAATTCTCGTTAAGGGGTCTTTGGGGGAGAGGAGCTACAGGCTGCTGTCGGAGGTGGTTGATCGGGTTAGCCTCAATGATACTGGTAATATTAATCGCCTTCAAGTCGTTAACAATTCGGATGATGCTGTATTCATACGAAAGGGTTCGATTGTCAAGGGTGATACGCAGACTAGGGCGTTGACCCTTAGCATCATTGTTGCTCCTAAGTCGGCTATGCAGGCCGAGATCAAATGCGTGTACGCCTCGAAGGGGATCAGGAGCGGGGCTAGCTTCGAGTTCTCAGGGAGGTACACCCCGACGAGGGTGACCTCAAGCCTCAGGGAGTCCCAGTCCAGCACCTGGGAGGCAGTTAGGGAGCACACGGTCGAAGCTCCGAAGATTCTGATGCAGGCGTTCAGTGCCGGGGTCTTCGATAGGAGTGTCGATGCATCGCTCCAGTCTAAGATGGGTACGGATGACCTTGAGGGTTACCTGGGGGCTGAGGAGAGTGTCGTCGATGAGGCGATGAGGAATGTGCCCGTCGACCATGTTAGGCAGGTCGGGTTAGCGGTGATTGACCTTGACGGTGTGGTGGCTCTGGAGCTGTTTGATCATCCGGAGTCCTGGAGGGCCCTATCCAAGTCGGTGACGCGTAACTACGCGGATATACTTAACAAGATGGCGCCGGATATCTTCGACATCAACCTTGGGAAGGTTAGGCAGCACGTTGAGGACTTCCTCACCAGGTTGAGAAATATGGGTGGGAAGGTCGTCTACGGTGAGGATCAGTATCGCACCTATGAGGTGAAGGAGGGAAGGTTCGTCGGTGAGTTCACCACGAGCAACGATGTGCTCGTCCATGTGCTGGTGACCAGGCAGGAGAAGGTTGAGAGCCGCCCCAAACCAGAGCCACGCTCATCACCTATCTACATGATTAATCGGATCATGAATGAGGACCGCAGGCTGGCCCCTCAGCAACTTCATCGTGAAGACATCGTAAACGAGTCCCTCGTGCCAGCGCAGATGTCTGGTCAGGATAACGCCGCTTTGAAGGTCGACTACCTCACAAAGAAGCGGGGCTACGAAACCCTCCTGGCGCTTAGGGAGAGCGGCAAGGCCTTCAACGAGCTGCAGAGGGTGACTGGTATGTCTACGGCAACTGTGACGAAGGCACTCAGGGAGGCTGAGGGGCTTGGACTCGTGCAGAGGTCTTATCGTTCTTCGGATGCTTCAACCGTCTATGAGTTAACCGTGGATGGCAAGAGGCTTGATCCCAGGAAGTTCAAGGCGACGATTGAGGATTAACAAATAACTCCGTAGTTTGGGAATCCGGTTCTTGAGTGTTAAACAGTTGTATTGTGCGCGTTGAGCGGGTTAAGGTTGTTATACTGCCTTTCCTATTGAATATTATAATTCGGTGAATCTTTTGCCCGAAGAAGCCACCTTAAAATCCCTATATTCAATTCAGGTTCTATTGGTTGATGACGATGTGACTCAGATAGAACTAACTAAGCTTAGCCTGGAATCCGTTGACCCCCGAATTACAATGATATCAAGTACCAAGCAATCAGAGGCTCAGGAAATTCTACATCATCGATCCTTCGACTGTGTCGTATCAGACTACCAGATGTCGGAGATGAATGGCGTCCAACTCTGCGCTGAAATTAGAAAGACAAGCAAGATCCCCTTCATCATCTACACCGCGAGGGGAAGCGAGGAGGTTGCCTCCGCCGCATTCGCCGCCGGGGTAGATGACTACATCCGAAAAGAACCGACTCTTGCACACTACAAGGTCTTAGCTAAGAGGATCATGCATGTAGTCGAGAAGAGTCGGGCTGAGGTTGCCCTCAAGGAATCGCAGGATCAACTCAGCTCGATGCTGGAGCGAGTTACTGACAACTTCGTTGCATTCGATGTGAATTGGAGATATATCTATGCAAATGACTCGGCTTTAAGAAACCTGAGGAAGACCCGGGACGAGGTAATCGGGAAAGTCGTGTGGGATGTCTTCCCCGACCTCACTGGCACCGTATATGGGGAGAGGTACCGAGAGGCGATGGAGAAACAGATATCACTCGAGTTCGAAGCCTACTACAAGCCGTTTGAAATATGGACCTACATGAGGCTATTTCCCTCACCCCAAGGACTAACAATCTACTACCATGATGTAACCGAGCTCAGACGAAGACGAGAGGACGAGACGAGGTTGGCCTCGTTTCCTCAGCTTAACCCAAACCCAATTCTAGAAGTCGACTTCCATGGAAAGATAAGCTACATGAATCCTGCGGCTGAATCCCTATTCCCTGATGTGAGCAGAATCAGAACAACAACTCTGCTAACACTGGATTGGGTAAAGACCCTATCTCAACTGAAGGCAGAGAGTAGTAAGGTCCTCCTCCGAGATGTCGAGGTTAACGGCATATGGTACTCGCTGTCGCTTCAAGTTGTAGCCGGAGCAAACAGCGTACGCATTTATGCCTGGGACATCAATGATCGGAAGAAAGGTGAGCAGGCCCTAAGGGCCTCGAATGAGAAACTCTTTGCAGTTAACGAGAAGCTAAGGAAGTCAGAGGAAGATCTCATAACTTTCAACGAGGAGTTACAGGCCTCCGAGGAAGAGCTAAAGACCTCCAACGAGGAGCTCTCCAAGTCAAACGAGGAAATCTCAACAACTGAGGAGGAGCTAAGAGTCGCAAACGAGATCACGCTGGAATACACCAACAGGCTCGAAGGCATGGTCGAGGATAGAACCGCGGGTCTTAAGGAGAGTGAGCAGAGGCTTCGTGGATTCATGGAATCCTCCGATGAAGGGTACTCCATCTACGACTCGGAACTCAGGTTACTTGATTTGAATGGGACAGCTTTGGGTCGATTACCGAAGGGTACCAAGAGGGAGGACCTGATTGGGAAGAGGATCACCGAGATCTACCCCGATTTTGAGTCCTCGCAATGGTACCCATTCTACATTGGGGTGTTGCGGACTGGTGAAGCATATCACGGTGAGGGAAGATCCGTCACAATTACAGATGGAATGTTACTCTCTGCTTCCGTCTTCAAGGTGGGTAATGGGCTGGGTGTGGTCTCCAGAGACATTACTGAGCGGAGGAGTCTAGAGGAGAGGCTTCACAGGGCCGAGGTGATCTCGGCGGTAGAGCAGATGGGCGCTACGGTTGCTCACGATCTTCGCGGCCCGCTGGGTCAGATTGTTCAATCCATACAGATGGCAAAGCAGGATCCCAACCTGACTCTCCGGATGCTTCAGATGGCTGAGGAGAACGCGATTAGGTCACTGAGGATGATCGCTGACTGGAGGTCGAGTACCCGGGAGATTGTGCCTCAACCGGTAGCAACTGATCTAGGCGTGTTGGTCAATAGCGTAATTGTGGGTGCAAAGATTCCCCTCGATGTGGACGTCCAACCTTCTATCGGGGCGGGGCTCGAGTCCATTTCCGTTGACCCCGATATCATGCACAGGGTTCTTGATAACCTCGTTAGGAATGCCGTCGAGGCAATGCCTCATGGGGGTAAGCTCTTAATCACTGCAAAGATAGAGGGCGATAAGGTCGTTATCAGGGTCAGTGACACAGGCGTTGGAATTCCGGAGGAGTCTAGGGGACGCATATTCTCCCCGCTTTACACTACGAAGGTGGGTGGTATGGGGCTTGGTCTTACGTACTGCCGTAGGGCAGTTGAGGCTCAGGGAGGCTCCATCGACTTCGAATCATATGAGGGAATTGGTACAACCCTCATAGTGGCTCTTACTAAATAGTATGAGCATCATTGATGGAATGCTCACACGCCAGTCATTCTTAGTCCCAATTATATGATGTAATGTTTAGAGACGTGATAAATTAGAGACGTTAAAGTATCGGATTACCCCAATTTAGTGAGATTTCTAATCGATATTCTTTTCTAAACCCCATATAATATTAGTACGGTTTTGGGAGCGGATGCATCTTAAGCGATAAGTCACAGCCTAAAATAGACGAAAACAAGGATCCGATAGAGAAGATATTCCCAATTGTTGGGGTAGGCGCATCCGCAGGTGGGTTGGAAGCATTTAGAGAACTTTTCGACGCGCTCCCAGCAGACACTGGGATGGCCTTCGTCCTAGTCATGCATCTGTCACCTGAGTATAAGAGTCAGCTCGCCGAAATCCTCTCGAAGAACACAACTATGCCGGTCATAGAGGCCTCAAATAACCTCCGCATGAAGCCAAACCACGTCTACATTATTCCACCCAACGCGGGCATCTCCATCTCAGACGGCTCACTAAAACTCGAACCCATCAATCGAATAAGTGGACCACCCCTCCCGATTGATAAGCTTCTCAAATCACTCGCTGAGCACAGAAAAGAAACGGCAATAGGCATACTTCTATCTGGAACCGGTTCAGATGGCACCAAGGGGCTTCAGGAGATTAAGGCCAAGGGTGGCTACACATTCGCTCAGAAACCGGAGACGGCGAATTTCCCAGAGATGCCCAAGAACGCGATAGATAGTGGCGTAGTCGACTATGTTCAAACTATTGAGGAAATAGCTGTAACCTTGACAGAGGTTGGCAAAAATGTGGGTGCCCAAAATCTACAGGGGGTTGATAATGTAGAGACAGTCGATAATGCCTCAATGTATAGGATCATGTCGGCACTCAGGGTTAAAACGGGAGTCGATTTCACTCACTATAAGAAAGCGACAGTGGGTCGCCGCATCAAGAGACGAATGATCCTAAAGAATACTGAGAACATCAACAAATATGCAGAGCTGATTGATGAATATCCAGCTGAAGCTGACGAACTTTACAACGAATTACTCATAAACGTCACAAGCTTCTTCCGAGACCCGGAAGTCTACCAAGCTCTTAGGGAAGAGGTCTGGCCTAGGCTGTTAAAAGATAACCCTAAATCTAAGACGCTGAGGATTTGGGTGCCCGGATGCTCAAGCGGTGAGGAGGTTTACTCGATAGCTATAAGTCTCCTCGAGTATCTCGGTGACCGCGTCTCCGATTTTATGCTCTTCGGCACTGACATAGACGAGCAGGTGATTAAGAAGGCGCGCCAGGCATCTTACCCCGACGAGATACGGGATCAGGTTTCTCCTGAACGCTTGAGCCGCTTCTTCGACCGTGGCAACGGTCAAGGATACCAGATTAGAAAGGACATCCGTGACAAATGCATCTTTGCTAAGCTCAACGTCTTGACCGACCCACCCTTCGTGAACATGGACCTTGTTAGTTGTAGAAACCTCATGATCTATCTCGACAGCCACCTTCAGGATAGGGTCATCCCGACCTTCCACTACGCGCTGAACAGGGATGGTTTCCTGATGCTCGGTAAATCCGAGACTCTGGGTAAATATGATGATCTTTTCAATACTGTTGATAGGTCCAATAGGATCTACTCCAAAAAGCCAGCCGACGTCGGCAAGATCTATCCCTCACTTATATTCCAGCCAACCGAACCAATGAAAGCCAGAATTGAGCCTAAACCGAGTAGAAGTGATTACGGGGAGCTTTTAGGCTCTTTACATAAGGAGATCGAACGGATTATCGAGTCGAGCTATGCACCAGCTGGCGTCGTTGTAGGCGATGATTTGGAGGTAATTGAGTTCAGAGGCGACACCGGAGCCTTCTTAGAGCACTCATCCGGTGCTGCGAGCCTTAACTTGATCAAGATGGCGAAGGGCAATCTATCCTTCGAGCTGCGTCTAGCCATCGATAAGGCGAGGCAGACGAAGCAGAGTATTCGGTTGGATGACATCTCGATTACTGGCAAAGATGAGAGTCATGAGGTTGACCTGGAGGTTGTGCCCGTAACTGTACCCAAACATGAGGGGCTCTTCTATCTAGTAATCTTCAAACCAAGTTCACTGAAGGCTACGGAGGAACCCCGTGGACCCTATAAGGGGAGACCCAAGAATCGGGGACAACCTGAGTTGGCGCAGCTGCGGAGAGAGTTGACTGATAACAAGGTTCAGATGCAGAGTTACATGGAGGAACAGGAAGGCGTTAAGGAGGAGCTGAGGTCGGCGAATGAGGAGCTTAGGGCGAGCTACGAGGAGCTTCAGAGCCTCAACGAGGAGCTGCAGTCGTCACGTGAAGAGATACAGGCCTCGAACGAGGAGCTCCGGACCGTGAACGATGAGCTTGCTGATAAGAATAGGGATGTCAGCAGTCTCTACAGCGACTTGAACAACTTTGTGAACAGCACAAAGATCGGCATAATAATGGTGGATAACAATCTCAAGATAAGACGAGTAACACCGATGATCGAGAGGGTGATGAATGTTCTCACCTCGGATGTTGGACGGTCAATAAGCGACTTTAAGCTAAGTATTGACGTGCCCAACCTTGAGAGCTTGATAAGGGAATCCTTGAGAGGTCTCAAGGCTATCAGAGTGGACGTAAGGAGCAGTGTCGGCACCTGGTACTCAATGAGGATCGATCCCTATAGGGCCCTCGACAACAGGATCGACGGTGCTGTGATCGCTTTTATAGATGTTAACGAGCTGCTGCAGGAGCAGAGGGAGCTTGGAAAATACTCAGTTGAACTTGAGAGGCAAGTTCAGAAGAACTCAGGAGAAGTCATGAAAGCGAATGAGAGGCTCCGCGAGGCCGAGAAGACCGAGGCCATTGGAAAACTAACTGCGCTTCTAGCTCACGATCTCAGGAACCCATTAAACTTGATCTCTCAGGCCTCTGAGGCTGCATTAACTGACCCGGAAAAGGCGGGTAAGATGCTGCAGCTCATTAAGGTTAATGCTGAGCGCTCACTGGGAATGATTGAG